>Ga0214192_1000003_pt1 | contig 255318 bp, 238 predicted proteins | sample TroBogEpilimnion_44_FD_153030 | JGI IMG/M metagenome (GOLD analysis project Ga0214192, IMG submission 153030) | Freshwater microbial communities from Trout Bog Lake, WI - 29JUL2008 epilimnion | ecosystem: Environmental > Aquatic > Freshwater > Lake > Epilimnion/Euphotic zone | place: Trout... | reverse complement strand
AAGAAGAACCAAAAATAGAAGAAGAAGAAGAACCAAAAATAGAAGAAGAAGAAGAACCAAAAATAGAAGAAGAAGAAGAACCAAAAATAGAAGAAGAAGAAGAGGAAGAAGAAGAGGAAGAGGAAAAAGAAGAACCAAAAATAGAAGAAGAGGAAGAAGAAGAGGAAGAGGAAGAGGAAGAAGAAGAACCAAAAATAGAAGAAGAAGAAGAAAAAGAAGAAGAGGAAGAAGAAGAACCAAAAATAGAAGAAGAAGAAGAAAAAGAAGAAGAGGAAGAAGAAGAGGAAGAAGAACCAAAAATAGAGGAAGTTGTTGAAATAAATGAAGAAGAACCAAAAATAGAAGAAGAGGAAGAGGAAGAAGAAGAACCTGAATTTGAAAAATTAATTGAACAAATATTTAAATTAACATTAGAATTGCCTGAAGATCTTAAAGAAGAAAAAACAGAGATAATGGAAAAATCAGAAGAAAATAAAAAAGAAAAAGAAACAGCAGCTGTATTAAAAGCAGAAAAATCAAAAAATATATTTATGAGTTTTTTAAATTTGTTTGGAATTGGAAATAGTAAAAATTAAATGTTTATTTAATATATGAAAGCATTAACAATAGGAACGCCAAATAATAGAATTGTGTTAATTTCTACTAGAATGAATCCGCCTACTCCAGGTCACATGTTAGTAATTGAAAAGTTAATTTTAGAAGGTATTCGTCAAGAAGTGACAAAAGTTTATGTTGTTTTATCTAAATCTAATTCAGATAGCGATAATCCATTGCCTTGTGAAATCGATAAAAAAGTTTTTTTAGATATTATGATACCGCAACTTAAACAAGAAATGATTACAAAATATGATCATATTCAAAATAAAATTGCTAATATGGAAGTGGATGTTATATGCGTTGACCCTAACAAATCATCAACGCCGTTTACAGCAATAGGACAAATTGTTAATTCTGAAATAAGAAAAGGTATGACAAATATTGATTTTACTATTGTTGTAGGAGATGATAGAGAAGATATGGTTGATAATATTAGAGATTTTTTAATTACTAATCCTGAAATACATTCAATTGATAAAATAGTTTTAAATAGAACACATGGTGATGATGATAGAAGTACTATGTCAGGCACTAAAGTAAGACAATTGGTAAGAGATGGAAATGTTGAAGATTTTTCAGCATTATATTCACGATATATACATGACCCTGCGAAAATACATGAATTATTTTCAAAAATATCTGAAGGATTAGCAAAAGACGCCCCTAAATCCAAATCAATACCAAAAAAAGAAATAAAAGTATTTAGTGATGAAAATATGGCAAGAACTAATGAAGAAAGTGAGTATCTTAAAAAACCACGTTCAATTATAAAATATGTATATCCTTCAGTACGTGAACGTGAACAACCAATAGGAGATCCATATGATTTTCAGTTTCAGCGACGTATAAGAGGAGAACATGAATATTCTGGACCAGAAATAATTAGTGAAATTCTACTACCAACAACTACAAAAAAAGCAACAAAATCTTCAAGTGGTAAAAGAGATTTACGTATAGAAAAAGAAACACCAGAAGGTTTATCAACTAGAAAAGGTGGTAATAAAACAAAAAAAAATAAAAGAAGTAAAAAAATAAAAATAAAAAAATCAAAAACTAATAAAATAACTAATAAAATAAATAAAAAAATAAATAAAAAAATAAATAAAAGAAATAGAAAAACAAGAAAATAATAACAAAAAGTACATTTATTTTTTCTTCCAAATATAAATAAATTCTTTATATTTCTGTCCAACATTAAATTGTTTTGTCTCTTTTTTAGGCAGTATTCGCGCATATTTTTTTAATTCAATCATTTCATCTGCTTCTCCAAACATTGGAACGCATATTTTATCATAAATACATTGAGGTATATTCAAACAATAATGTCCTTCTTTTTTCAAACCATTCCATGTTGTTTTGAAAATAGGTTTATAAAACTTTTCATCCCATTCTTCATTTGTTTTATATGTCTTTTTATCTCCATAAATCTCTTTATTATAATATGGTGGGCTTGTAAATACCATATCATAATCCATTTTTGAATAATCAACTGTTAACGCGTCTTGAAAATATAATTCTATTTCTGTTTCTGTTTCTGTTTCTGTTTCTGTTTTTTCTTCGGTTATAAAATTAGATTTTGATTCTATTTTAAATTTGTCGCACATTTTTTCATAAGGCGCCTTCAGATTCTCATTATAATCAACACCAATATATTTGGGAACATTTAATATAACAGCGCCTACTAATCGTCCACCCCAACCCATTGTAAAATCTAAAACGCACGTTGGTTTCAAATAATCATATAATTTGGCAGCAGTGGTTGGTCTAAAAATACTAATGCTTCCATAATATAAATTAAATACTTGTTTCCCTATTTTGATTTCAGATAATTTAGGTTTATTTTGTTTAATAGACGCAATCAATTTTAAAGTAGACGCATCTCGCGACATATAAAATTCACGATTATACCAAAAATCAAAAAAAGAAATACCATATTTTGATTTTGTATTTAATAATTCAGTATGTATAAAATATTCAATAAATCGTGTTCCTAATGGCGTAAGTGGTTTTATTGCATCCAAATCTTTTTCTACAGCCTCTTTTAATTTATTAAAATCTTTAGTTGCGGTTTCCTCGGTATGTTCTTTAAGTTGTTTAGCTATATCTATTTTTTCAATATCGGTGTATTGAGAGAAAAAATACATATATATTTTAAAGTTTTTTATTAAAATCTTCTAACTCCTCCTAAATAAATATTCGCACTAGTTGATGCTCGTGGTTTTGCTCCAACATAACGTGCGTATTCTGCTGAATATTTATTAATATGCTGTGGAACTTGTAAAGGCACGCTTTGTGTTCTTAATTGTTGTTTTTGTTGTTGTTGTTGTTGCTGTTTTGGTTGATATCCAATATTTTTCCAATCTTCAGTCTTAACTACTCTTTGATTTGTGGGTTTATTGTTAGGGTTTAATATCTTATTTGTTGGATCCCTTAAATCATACTCATAATAGGCATTTTGTTCATATCCGATTCCTGTTAAAAATGACAATATATTTATAATACTTATTCTGTTATTATCAACCACGTATTTATTATCATTTGTATTTAATGATTCCTTATCTATTGAAAAAGTTAATCTCGTAATGCTAGATAATCCATCTATTCCACTATCATTGTTTCCTAAATAATATTCTTTTGGAGTAATTAATCGTTTAACGCCATCAAATAATTGAAGTATTTCTGGACTACCTATTTTGTAAAATTGACTTCTATCAATTCTTACTCTATTTTGCTCACATCTAATTTGTAAAATCTTATCTTCATTTCCCCATCCCCAAAAATTAGGAAAACCGTTTATTTTTTCAAAATCATCGCCTTTTATAACAACAATTCCACCTAAAGCATATTCAAAACCATAATAATGTTTTACTATTCCTTTTGTCGTTTGATAATCAAAAATTTTATTAAAAGGTAATGTATCTACGTCATTAAAAATAAATGTAATATTTTTATAATCATCTGGATATTTCTCTTTCATTGCTAGGAACCCTATATTTTTTGTAGCACCTCTATTAAAATTACGATTATCACATTGATGTGCGAAATAAATTTCATAATCCGTTTCATCTTCTAATATAAAACTCATTTGTTTAGAATAAAAAAATTTTTGTTCTAATCTATTTCTATAAGGAACTATAAATATTCTATTAGGTATAATTTGCCTGGTTATTTCTGAATTAGTAGTATTATCTATTTCCATTATATTACTAATTTTATTTTTTTTAATAACTTATTACTCATTTAGTTATTACTTATATTTATTCAAAATTACGCTTGGCACTAATTCCTCTGTCATTTTTTCAATCTTTTTAAAACATTTATTAATGGTTACTTCACTAATTTCGCTCACTAATTTCACATCTTTTTTACTAATATTCAATTTACATATTTGAGCAATAAAATAGATAACTCCAGCGGCAATAGAGTGTGGTGTATTTTCAGGCATTAAATTCAGTTTTTCTATTTTCATGGCAATAAATTGCGATAATTTTGTTAATTCATTATTAATATTCAATTTACTACAATATCTCTCAATAAATGCTTCAGGTTTAGTTTTACTAAAGGATGTTTTCTCTTTATTATCTAAATCTTTTTCTAAATTATTAATGATAACTAATGCGTTTTTACATCCTTTTGTTGCACTTGTTACATCTAAATGAAAGATGGTTGCAATCTCTTTTGCTGTTCTAGGATAATTATTTATTCTACATGATATATAAATAGAAGCTGCTAATATGCCATCACGATTATCTCCACGAAATGTAAAATCAAATTCAGATATTTTTTTATGATAACAAACCGCATCATCTATTATTGACTTTGGTATACCTGCGTTTTGAGACATAATTGTAATTCGTTGAAATTCATCATATTGTGATTTTTCTTTATAAGGCATAGATTGCCATTCTGTATAACGCCTGATTTTGCGCATTTCATAACTGGTTGAACCACTACATAACACTTTACAACCAAAAGATGATTCTTGAAGTAGTGGATTTATTGGCATACCGCATCTAGTTGGATCAGAATTTTGATTATCATCTGCTCCATAATAACGCCATTCCGCACTTTGATCAACTAAATCTTTATAAATTATGCCACATTTTGTATTTGTACATGTTAAAAATCCTTCTTCTGAAAATGCCAAATTATGCTCGCAAAGTTCACATTTCTCTCTATTTCCACATGCGCGATACATACATTCTAAAGGTTCTAATGTTTTATCAGAATTATGAATTTCATTATCAAAGCATTCCCATAATTCTTTTTTATTTATTGTATTTACTTTATTTTTTTTACTTCTCTCTTTATTCATGATTGTTCTTTCTTATTAAAAAGAAATTTTTAAATCAATTTTAATTTAATTCTTTTTAGATTATTTTTAAAATTCTTTTTTTAATTTTTTAAAATTCTTTTTCAATTATTGTATTTAAAAAATTACTTTATATATATTAAATACAAAGATGGGCAATTCAATCTATAATATTAATAATAATTCAAATATGAATGGTGGAAGCAAAGAAATGGAAGATAAACTTGACTTTATTGCTAGTCATTACATATTAACTATGGATTTTCAAAATTTAAAAAAATTATATGAACAAAAATATTGTGATGAATTAGTTGTTTTAACTTCTGAAATAATTCATAAATATTTTTCAGATAAAGAAATTAATAAATTATTTAATAGAATTGAATATGGTTCTAATAAAGAAGATTTGTTTTATAAAAAATCGGATAACAATGACCCAAATATAACAGATAACATATTTGATACAGAAAAAAAGAAAGATATTTGTAATTATATTTCTAGATTCTATGTTAAAATAGCACATCTTTATTCAGCAATATTAATGACAATTAATCCGGAATATGTTTATACTGATAATAACGGAAATAAAATTAAAAAAAAGTTTTCTGAAAAAAATAGTATACCAAGTGATGCTATTATTGAAAGAGTGAATACAAATTTATGTGATAGTAGAATTAATACGCTAAAAGGCGACAACTCAAATATTATTGAATCTAATAATAATGATGATATAGAAATACATCCTAAAATTTGTTCTATGGATATTTATGCTAGACATTCTATCCAAGGAGGATCTATGGATTCTTTAGAAGATATGCCAGGAATTCCACCATTAATACAATTATATTATGATGATGATTATGATTATGAAAATGGTAATTTTAAAGGCATGACAAAAGAAACGCAAATACAATTCAAAGAAGATTTAAACAAATTTTATACAGTTTTTACAGGCAATACAGATATGCCTAATAATGTAAAAGATTTTTCAGATATAAAATTAATAAATTATAGTAAAGGTAAAGCATGTAGTTCAACAATTGAAAAAGCAATAAAAGGAAGCTATAAAAATAAATTATTTGTAGATTATGCTAGTAATTTAAAACAAATGATATCATCTGTAAATGAAAAACAGCAAAAATTATTAGATATTATTAATCAACTATTTACATTTATTCCAGATTTACAAAACAAAACACAAAAAACAATTCGTATTAATTCAGATTTAACTGAAGAAAAATTACAAGAATTAATTAATGAAACAAGAACTATTATTGTTGAATTATATTTAAATTGTGAAAAAGATTTTGCTGAAGGAGTTAAATTATATGAAGCAATTGTGGAATCACTTATATTGGATACGTCACAAAAACAAATTTCTACATTACAAAATGAAATGGTTAAATTGTATACTCCTTATACATCTTCTAAAAAATAAATGACGCTTTTACGCTATTAAACATTTCAAACATTTATTTTTTCAAAATTATTATCTCATTTTCTTGAGTTTTTATTAGATTTTCAATAAATGGCGTTATATTATTATTTTTTTCAAGTAATTTTTTACTCATATGAATTGCCATTGAATGATGTGGTATCATACCTAATTTATATTGTGTTTCATTTATTAGAAATTGACTTCTAATACACCATATAATAATAATTGTTAATAATAATCCTATCAAAAATATATTTATTTCTTTATAAAATAAACCCATAAATAAAAACATCCATCCACTCATTAGTAGTGTCATGTATAGGTCATTTATACTAAATCTTATATCATCAAATTTATCTACCCATACATTCATTGTTGATAATAAACCTGATAATATCATTATAAAAAACATTACAACATAATGATTGTTTTGTAAATGCTTCATTATATATATATTATATAATAATTAGTATTTGAAATGTAAAAGGGTATAAAAAATATGTAAAAAAGATTTGTTATTTAATTTAATTTATTGTTATTATTTTTTTATTATTATATTTTTATTATTATATTTTTTATTAAAGACGACTTCTAGGAACATAATGATATTCATTACAAATTGTAAAAGACACTCCTGATATGTATTTATATATATTTTTATTCTTATCATTTATATAATAATATACTTCATGATTCGTATGAGATTGTAATAATTTCATATCATTATAATTTAATTTGTTATCTAATTGAGTCATTAAAATGATGGCTAATTTATTCATTGTATATCTATTATAAAATATTTTTAATACATTTTATAATATACTTTTTATTATTCGTAAATATCAAGAGACCTTAACAGTTGTGTTCTGCAGCAAGGACAATTGCCATGTCTTTCAAAAGCTGTATTTAAACATGAAGCATGAAAACAATGACCACAACGCGTAATAGTAAGATTTGCCATTACCATTTGATTGTAACATATTGGACAAATTCCTAATGTTTCTGGAGAAATTGGTTCGCAAGTTAATATAGCCATTGGATCAATGTATTCATCATTTTCCCATATTAGTTCATCATCTAATTCTGGAGCTTCTGATGTTTCTGGAATTTCACTTGCTACCTCTTCTTCATGTGCTTCTGGTGCCGAAATTAGTTCATTATTTATTAATTCACTTTGCTGAAGTAATAATATTATATCATTCCATATAGAATATTGTATATCTGTTTCATGTGCATCTATTTCTTGTATATCTATTTGTTGTGTATTTGGATATATATTTTCATAATTTTCAATATGATATTGGTTTTGTATATATTGGTTTTGTATATATTGGTTTTGTATATATTCTGTATTTTCCATATTTATAATTATATTTGCTACATCTTCAACTGGTTCTTCCTGTATAAAATCTTCATTTTCTGGTATTTCAATTTCTGGCATTTCAATTTCTTCTGGAACTTGACCTAATACATTATTTACTGGCATATTTTGAAATATATTTGCTATTTGAATAAAATAATTTTCATAATTGTCTGTATTATAAATATATTGTCGTGTTCGCATAACAATAGCATTAGTAATATCATCATTTAGATGAACTAAATGATTATTCCATACATTTTGATAAAATAACGTTATTTGATTTCTATATTGTTCATATGTTATTTCTTCATTAATTAATAAATGTGTTGAATTAATTAAATTATTAGCAAGTTCATTATTAATAAGTAAATTAATTGGAGCGGCATTCATATTTAAATATAGAGACGAATAGATTGGTTACATTACTAATTAAATTACTTTTTATTTCAATTTTTTTAAATATTAACAATTAATGCCAATATTTAAAATACTTTATTTTTTTCTTTTATAAAATTTATCTAATTATATTCAATTTATTATATTTTATTTAAGCCTTGGCCTTTGAGGCAGCTGCTTGTGCGGATGCTGCTGCTTGGGCTGCTGCTGATGCGGCGGCTTGGGCTGCTTGGGCAGCTTGGGCAGTCTTCATCTTAGCTTGTGACTTTGATGCAGACTTTGATGCCTTCATTGCCTTTTGGGCAGTCTTGGAAGCGGTCTTTGCCTTTTGTAAAGCCTTTTGTAGTGATTTAGACGCGGATTTAGCAGCTGATTTTGTTGCTGCTGATGCCCGGCTGCGACCACGAGCAGCTGAACGAGAAGCTGAACGAGAACGAGAAGCAGATCTAGAACGAGAACGACGAGCAGTATGACGAGCCATTTATATATATACTTTATAAAAAAATATAATCAAATGGTTATAAATAATTTCTAAATATTAATAAAAATAATTAATAAAAATAATTAATAAAAATAATTTAATCATTTTTAAATTTCCTAAAATAAATTACCAAATTGTATTTGTTGAATGCCACCACATTTTATCCCCTTTTTTAACATTGTATAAACTCCTAAATAATTCCAAACGAGATAATGGAACATTGGTTCTATATTTATCCATCGGATGTGGATTTGTCTTAAGTTGTGCTTCAAACGCTTTTTTATAAATATGTTGTCTTTGTTGAAACGCAAAATATACGAAAAATGCTTGAAATGATAAAGAAGCAATCGGTACAATATCATTATTTTTCATTTGAAAATCTCTTAAATATTCTTCACATATTGCTAAACCAGAGATATCTGCCATATCTTCCCCTACTCCGATTTCAGCATCAAATTCTATATTATCATAAGACGCAAAAACCTCATATTGTTTTATAATGTCTTTAATTATCTTCTTATATTTTATTCTATCTTCTTTTGTCCACCAATCATGTAAATTTCCATATTGGTCATATTTACTTCCAGTTTCGTCTAAAGAATGTGACATTTCATGAGAAAGCGTATATCCGACATGTGCTAAATTATATTCTATTCCTCTTTCATCTAAATCAATAAATGGTTTTTGTAAATATGCCATCGGTATGTATATACTATTTTCAGTAGGAGTATAAAACGCATTTACAATATAAGCTTGTTTGCCTATGAGCTTAAATGTGTTCCAATCCATTAAAGGAATATCAATAACAGCTTCTCCATCTAAATCTACATATTTTTTAGTTTTCCAAAGACATATTTTTTCCATATTTCCCCATGCGTCATTAGCCGTATAATCAAGAAGTGGATCTTCGCGTAATTTTGCTGGTTGTCCTATATCTAATTTTAAATGTTCTAATTTTAATAACGCATATCTTTTTGTTTTTGGTGATAACCATGTATTTCTTTGAACTATACGTTTATATACTGTTATTAAATCTGTTCCCATATTTTTAACATATTCTATTTTACTTTCGTCTCTATTTCTTTTTACGTATTCATTTGTTAGTAATGTATTAAAAGTCATTGATAATCCTATAATAGGATAGATATTTTGTGGTAACATTTCTGGTTGTCCTTTTAAAAATTTACCATTAAATTCATAATATATTTTTCGTTTTTTCATATCAAACCGAATCATCTGTCTTAAATAGATATAAAGCCAATAACTCTTCCATTTAGGCGTTTTCCAATTATCTTTTAATAAATTACAACCACATAATAAATAATTTAAACTATCACAGATAAAATGTTTAGGTGGTGTCTTAAATCCTAGAAAGCGTGTAAATTGTTTCCAATCAAAACCATATTTATCTAATGCTTCTTCTGAACTAACTACATTATAATAATCAGCTGAATCTTTTTTAATTGAACTACAACCCATTGCGGTTAATAAATCATATTCAACTTCAAATACGTCTTCAGCCTTTAAATGATGTCCTTTTCCTAAACAGGAATCAAATATTTCTTGAATATATTTTAAATATTTACGTTTTACTAATTTTTTATATTTACGATATGCTGGCTTATCAGTTGGCATATCTGGTAAATAAATTAAATAATCGTATAATGATAATTGTGGTAATGAAATATAATTACGAAATACAGTTGATTTTTTTTCATCAGGCATAACTTTCCATTGAATTGGACAAGCCCAATTAACTATTTCGTTTAAATTTATTTTTGCCAAATATTCCCATAAATTATCTTTTTTAACATAATGATCATAATCAACCACCAGTTGCTTATAATGATTTCCAATAGAATGTGTATCTAACTTCAATAACGATGTATATATATTTTTTAATAATTGTGATTCCCTATTATGATTTTGTCTAACATATTCTTTCACTATTTCAATTAATTCTTTATATACTTTATCTTGAAGAATACGGAAATCATCAATTTGAACATAATATTTATCTGACACTGCTGCCTTATCCATTTCTTGTTTTGTATTTTTAATCCAACGATAATTAATGTATGTATAAAAATCGTTATTTGGCGTTATTTTAGAAGGCGTAAATGGCGTATTAAATCGTTTTACTAATTCTTTTTCAATACTTGCAATATTTTTTTCATTTTTATACATTGGCGTTTTTCCTAATTCTTCTTCAAAACTTGGTAAAACTCTCACTGCTAAAGTTTCGCATTTTTCTCTCAATTTCTCCATTTTTATGTATTGTTTTTGTGTTTTACTTTTAGTTTTAATTTTAGTTTTATTATTATGCCTTTTTCTTGTATGCTTCATACATTATATTTACATAATTATAAATAAAATTGATTAAATAATACTATAATAAATAATAAATAAAATATATACAGTGAGAATGGAAAATAATCTAGATACTGATAATAATAACAAAAAATCAAAAACTAATAACAAGAAAACTAATATCAAAAATACAAAAACTAAATTAATTATTAAAGATGATATTGAAGTAACAGAAGTTAATAAAAAAGTCATTATAGATTTAGAATTTGATAAAATATATAATGAAGATTGTGTTTTAGGTATGAAAAAAATAAAAGATGAAAGTGTAGATATTGTAATTTGTGATCCACCATATAATATTGGAAAAGATTTTGGAAATAACAGTGACAAACAAAAAATGGATGAATATTTATTATGGTGTGATACTTGGATTGCTGAATGTTTAAGAATACTAAAACCGAATGGAACTTTATATATTTATGGATTTAGTGAAATCCTTGCTTTTATAAGAACGCTCATATTTTGTAATGTAAAATGGTTAGTTTGGCATTATACGAATAAAGTAACACCATCACTTAATTTTTGGCAAAGAACTCATGAAAGTATTTTATGTTGTTATAAAGAAAAACCAATATTCAATCGTGATGACGTAAGAGATCCATACACAGATTCCTTTTTAAAAAATGCGGCTGGTAAAGTAAGAAAATCAACAAAGGGTAGATTTAGTAATGGCGATAAAGAAACTATTTATACAGCGCATGAAGGTGGTGCTTTGCCAAGAGATGTCATTAAAGTGCCAGCATTAGCTGGCGGAGCAGGAAAAAAAGAACGCGTAGATCATCCTACACAAAAACCATTAAATTTATGTGACATATTAATAAAGGCCGCATTAAATAAAAACGCGCAAACTTTATTAGTTGTTCCTTTTGTAGGATCAGGGTCAGAATGTGTTTCCGCAAAAAAAAACAATGTTAATTTTATAGGGTTTGAAATTAATAATGATTATATTACTATTGCTAACGAACGATTAAATAATATTGATGAGCCAGATGAGTTAAATAATCAAGATAAATAATTTTTAAAATTTCTAAAATTTTGATAATTTCTCTAATAATTGAATATAATTATAACTAGGTTTGTTGCTTACTTCAGCAGTTGCTATAATAAATTTTTTTATATCTTCAGTCATTTCAATATGTAATTTAATCCTCATTATATAAAATTAAGTAATATGTTTTTATTATAGTTTTGTCTCATTATTCTTTTCGGTCGGTGTAATATCCATTCCTGATAAATGGCTGCCATCACTTTTGGAATATATTTCAATGCCAGATTCTAAGAATACTAATGCGTTTATATCTTCCCATATGGTTTCATTAATTATTGAAGAATTTATTAAATGATAACCAGTTACACATTTTTTACACCTTTGGACGTTTAAAACGCTAATTTTTTAGGAAATTTTATATATTTAGGAAATTATATATATTTACGTAATTATATATATTTATGTAATTATATATATATGATTGTATTTTTAGATAGAAGTAATAAAATATATTATATTATGGTACCAAAATGTGGAACTACTACAATAGCGACAATGTTAAATGTTCCTATAGTCTCGTCAGGTGACTTATCAAATATTAATAATCCAGAATACAAAAAAGTAATAATAATAAGAAAAAATTTAGTTTCTAGGTTTTTATCTGGTTTTTATCAGGATTTATTAGTAAACAGATGTTATTCTAACATAAATATAAAGTTTAATGATTATTTACTATTTTTGTATGATTGTTATCAGAAAAAACATCCACGTGTAAAAAATATGAAAATATACAACAAACAAGAGATACCCATTTGTTGGGGTAATTGTTCTGGCCTTTATTTACCCATAACAAATGATAAAGGAGATTTTTCTTCCCACATCCAGAGTCAATGTTTTGCGATTAACAAAATTGTTAAATTAATAAAAAACAAAACAAATGTAGTAGTTGTTGAATTAAATAAACTATCAACATATTTAAATAACACATTAAGGGAAAATGTCAAACAAAGCGTATATTTTGATGGTAATTTTTCAGAATTGACATTGTCGTATATAAAAAATAAACAGATAATAATAAATGAGGATAATTTAACTAATGATCAAAAAAAACTCATATTAGAAATTTACAAAGAAGATGAAATATTTATAAATAACTTGGAAAACAATTTTTGCGTTTTTTAAATTTTTTATTATATAAAATCGGTATTTTACACCTTTAGACATTTAAAACGCCGATATTAAATAGTTAATTATAATAGTTTTTTGTTTTTTTAATATTATTTATCATTATAGAAAAAGACGAGTTGCTATGACCAAAACATTCTATTGAATTTAAACCAAACATATAATCAATAAATGCTCGTTGTTCAAAATTAAAATCTAATAACATATTATCATTTTTATATATTAAATTTTTATATTTACAATTATTTAAATCAATTAAATTCTGTATATTGCTTGTTGCTATAAATATTTTTAAATTATTGTTTTTAAATTTAATATTATCTATTAAAATATCTAAACTCTCTATGTTAATATTAAAATGGTTTGTAAAATCTTTCTCGTATCTGTAATGAATAAAATTATATGGTTCATCTCCTATTATATTATTTTTAATTTCTATGTATTTTTTCATAATATTATTTGAAGGAAGTATATGATTATGAATTATATTATCTATAAAGTTTTTAAATTTGTATAAACACCAAAATTGCTTTAAAACAACATAATCTTTATTTAATTTTATCAACTGGTCTAAAATATCATAACGTTTAAAAACTATAAATGCCAATAAATTGTCATTAAAATTATAACAATTATCCTTTGTTATTTTATCATTAATATCATTATAATTAATATATAAGTTATACTTATGTAAAAAGTTTATATCAAAAAGTTCTTCAAAAGGTTTTCCAACCCAATTAGTTAAGTTATCGTTTCTAAAAGCACACTTTCTAAATGTAAATTGTATATTATTTGTTAAACAAAAATTTATTCCATTAACTATATCATAAAACTGATTACATAATCCTGCGTTAGTATCAAATATTATTATCATGTTATTATAATGTTATTAGTATATATTAATAATTTAAAAAAAAATTTAAAAAAAATCGGCGTTTTAAATGTCTAAAGGTGTAAATGTACAAAGGCGTAAAATTTGCGTCAATTAATTCCATATTTTCAATACTTATACTTATTACGGTTGTTTTTTCCATCTTGACTATTATATTATTAAATACTTATTTATTAAGTATTTAATTTCAATTTTTTATAATATTATACTAATGTTTAATATATTTATTAATCTTTATCAATACATATTTCATTTGCTACATTTTTTATTATTTTATTTAATCCATTTGGGTCATCTGGAACAATTGCTGTCATAACTTGATTTACTATTCTCATATATTGGTCGTTCTTTTTAGTTGTTCCATCAAAATAGGTGGGATTTTCTTCTTGCCAAATAGAAATATATTTCACATTTTTATCTGCTATTTCTTTGATAACTGTTTTTATTTTATCTTTATTATTATCTTTATTCCAACCTTCTACATCTTTTATATAAAGAGTTTCCCTCTTTTTATCAGTACAATGCATAGGCCTAACTGTTTCATCTAACTCCTTTAATCCTTTAATAAATATATTAGAAATTCCTTGGACATAACCTAATTTTCCAATATCTTCAAAATCCTCAGAAACGATTTCGAGAGAACTAACAAAGTCATTAATATTCATGGCATTCTTACATTTTTCATTTAAAAATACATTTAAATTAAATTGATTATTATTTGTATTGTTAGTATTATTTATTATAGACGGTTTAGAAGCTAATTCCATCATTTTACTACTTTGAACTATAATTAATTCTTTGAATTCTTTATTATCAAAAATTAATTGTTGATTCTGTAAAATTAATTGTTTTATAAGGTCTGATTTATGTATTTCTTCTTTTTCTTGTTCTTGTTCTTGTTCTTGCGGTTGAACCATTTGTTTACATATTTTTTTATGATTCCAAATCCCTGTACGTGATTTATAGCATTTTTTACAATTAACGCAACTATATTTATTTTGGAGATTTTCCTGTTCATAATTGTTCAACGTTGTTCTATTTATATGTTTCATTGTTAAAATATGTTTTTTCCATTCACTTAGTTTGCTACATTTATAAAGACAAATTTCACAATTAAATATTTTGGATATTTTTGGAGACATTTATTATATAAATAATGAACATAAAAATCTCCTAAATAGTTTTCCAAAAATATATTAAAAAAATGAAAAATAATACAATAACAAAAATATAATTATTTTTTTGGTATTTAAAGCATTATGGTTTAAATCACTTTTCCAAAAAGTCAAGGAAAACAAAATGTTGAAAAGTCTTTTGGGTTTTCGAAATTGGACAAAAAAAATGTCCAAAAGTCAAAAATGGAAACACTTTTGGAACAAATTCTTCGCCCATTTTTAACCATCTGCGTAGTAGGCTCTTTTTCTTACTAGCATAAATACAAATAATATAATTGTTATTTTCTTATTTATTATGATAAGAAAAATAAAATAAGAACAAATACTACTTAAATAGTATCAAAAACATCTTCTAAGGAATTTATTAAATCATCGCCATAAATTAGATTACCTTGAGGTTTATACTTATTAATCGGCGTATATTTTTTTTGGGGCTGTTTATTTGAAGATTTGCTAGATTGTGTATCGTTAATTTTAAACATAGCTTCATCCAAATTTTTAGGTTCTTCTGAACCATTGGATTGGTATTCTTTTCCTATATTTCTTCCATATTCATCAACAATAATACCTGTTTTCTTTTTCAATTCTGTTCTAACATAAGAAGGTACCCAATTTTTCCAGCTAATAAATAAAGTATTTGGATGTATATAACGAAGAGCAAATCCATTATCTTTTAATTTATCTAAGATGTAAGCAATACATGCGCCTTGATCATATTTTGGAACTCCTAAAATAATTTCAGGAATAACATACCAGCAGAATTGTTCATCTATTTTTTGTCTTGCTGTTGTTTTAATGCGGACATGAATACGATTTAAAATTTTATTATATAAATCAAGTTTATTTAAATCATATTGTTTTTTTCTCTCGTATAATTCATCTATGCTAATTTTTTCAGAAAAATCAGTCACATTTTCCAAAGTAAATATATTACTCATTTAATCATTATTACGAAAAAAACTATTGTAAATTACTTTATAATTGTATTTTGTAATACTTATATTTTTATAAATAATATAAAAATATATTTGAATACTTAATATATTCAAAAATGACAATAAAACATTTAGTTATACCTGGCGGCGGACCTACAGGAATACAAGCACTCGGTGCTTTATATAAACTTGAAAAAATGGGATTTTGGAAAATTAAAAATATTAAAACAATTTACGCAACTTCTGCTGGAGCAATTATATCAATATTACTTGCTCTTAAATTTGAATGGGACTTAATTAATGATTATATTATTTATCGCCCTTGGCATGAAACTTATAATGTAAATATATCTCAAATTTTTGAAGCATATTCAAAAAAAGGAATATTTGATAAAACATCAATAGAATTATTTTATAAACCATTTTTTAGCGCTAAAGATCTCTCTATTTCAATGACAATGAAAGAATTTTATGAATATACTGGCGTTGAATTACATTTTTTTTCTCTTGAATTAAATTCATTTGAAATTATAGATGTAACATATAAAACATTTCCAGATATTCCAGTGATTCAAGCAGTTCACATGTCATGTGCGATTCCAATGATAATTAGTCCTGTATGTTTTGACAATAAATGTTTTGTAGATGGTGGTGTAATATCTAATTATCCGATAAAATACTGTATTGAAAATGAAAAAAACATGGATGAAATTTTTGGAATACAAAATATATATGAAGATAAAAAAAATAATAGTATCAATCATGATTCTACAATGTTAGATTACATTGTTCATTTTATTAGTAGATTAGTAAAAAACGCAAGTGCGAATTCTACATATGATGGAGTTGTGCCATATGAATTAAAGAATGAAACAGTATTTATGAGTTTAGATAGCATGAAAGAAGCGCTTTGTTCTTCTGAAGTACGTAAGAGTATATTTGAAAAGGGTGTAAAATTGGCTGATGATTTTCTCTCCAATTTGGAAAATAGTAAAGATGAAATATTGTAAAATATTTTTATAATATTTAAAAATAGTTTAAAAATTTACCTTATACTATATACCATATATTATGTTACGAAATATTATTACAAATCAAATTAATAAAAAAACAATACGAATTTATAAAAGATTTTGTCATCATAAAGATTTAGATAATCATGAAAACTATAAAGACGATCCTAATAAAAACTATAAAGATGAACCAAAAAGAATAGTAGAAAAAAATCTGATACGTATTAAATCAAGTAATTTTAATAATTCTAATAATTGTACAAATTGTAATTATAAGAATATAGAAGAGCAAATAAAACATATCAACTCAAAAATAAATATTATAAATAATAATACTGAAACGTTAGGAAAAATAAATTATGACCTTTTTAATGTTACTAATCAAATATTTAAATTAAATATTATAACAGCATATATAACATTTATGATAATAGTTACGCGTTTATAATATTGGTGGATCTGAAAATTGGTCAACCCAATATTTTAATGAAAGTTTATTATAATTAAATGTTGTATTTTTAAATTTTTCTATGGTATCATCTAATAATTTTCTAGTTATATCACTCCATTCATCCACAATTAATACAGGCAAATCTTCAAACATTTTATTAGAGCCAAAAGATTTAATAATAGGTATACAACCTAAACATAATATTTCCCAACTTCTATGACAATCAAATCCAGCTCCATATGGTGAATAAACAAAAGCATAATTAATAAATTCCATCCAAATATTCGTTCTATGCATTCTGATAATTTTTTTTTCAATAAGTTCTTCAGGTATTTGATCTAATGCTAATTGACGATGACTATTATTACTCATATGTACAAATATTTTATTTATGCGTTCATAAAATGGTTTCATATTTAATCTCATATTTTTTAAAATCATTTCTTGATATTTTGTGGAATATCCTTCATTTATAGTATCACGCCAAAATTTATTTGGGTTTTTAGAAATAGTATGATAATCCATACCAATTGGCAATTGAGTAATTTTTTCATTTACTAATATATTATTTTCATTTTTATAAACACAATTTTGAGCAAACCATTTTATTAATTTTGGATGAATTAATATTTGTAAACATATATTTTTATCTAAAAATTTTATATTGTTATATACGTTAATAGATACATTTGTTACGCTTACATCTGAATCACCAGATATAAGATAAAAAGTATTATTTATTTTTGGTAATATATTATATAAAAAATATGGTAAAAGATTGGTACATACATAAATAGACATTTTATCAAACATATTTGGACTTTCAATCATTTTATTTAAATAATCCTTATCATTACCATCACTTGAAATTGGGTTTGGTGAATAAAAAGTACATGATTTTAAAATACCGTGACTATTAACAAAATAACAGTTATTTTCCATTTTATTGTTTTGTATATATTTCTTTATATTATTTATATTGCAGTATTTATAAAATTGATTAAATTTTCTTTACTAACTTTTGCGTCAAATTCAATGACTTGTCCATTTTTCAATAATTTAATCGTAGGGAATCCTTCAATTTTATAACGATTCATCATCTTTTCAGTATCCGGCGTTTCATTGGTACAATCAACTTCAGTAAAAATAATACTATATCCATTTACTATTTTTCCATTATATTCTGTTTTGACTTCTTCCCATATTGGTTTGGCTGATTTACAATGAGGACACCAAGATGTACTAAATAATAATATTTCACATTCTTTAGATGACCCATTTTGTTGATTTTCTTTTGACATATGCTCTTTATTTTCCTTATATCCAACTTTAAATTTTTTTGTTAAATATCCATAAGCAAAATAACCTATTATGCCAAGGATAATAATAGCGATTATATATAAAATAAATCGTGATGAATTTATTTGTGGCATTTTTAATCTATTTAACATACTTCCTCCTGAAGACATTGTAAAAGAAGTAGGCGTTGCTTTTGTAAAAAAACTGGTTCTACTTGACATATATATATGTATCCAGAATATATTACTATATAATTAACTAAACGAAATAATAAAATTAAATATTTTATTATTTTAATTTTATTTTTTTTAATTTTTATTTAATTTTTATTTAATTTTTTTATTTTCTTCTTATTTTCTTCTTATTATTTTTAGGGTTTTTTAGATTTTCTTGATTTTCTTAATTTTTTTATTTTTCTAGATTTTTTTATTTTTCGTTTTTTGTTTTTGCCACCCCATCTATTAGGCCTTCCTAAAATACATACTTCATCAAAAATATTATATATTCTACTAAACAAATAATCCTGTTTTAATGTTACTACTATAGCATCACTAATATCAAATGAAAAATTTTTCCAATTGGGTGATAAAAAATACTTTTTTAATATATCATTTTTAGTTTTAACATTTCTAGAAGAATTAAATATATTTAAAATATATTGAACTTGATGTAATTCAAATTCTCTTATTATAATTGGTCTAGAATAACTGTGACCGTCAAACGTCCATGGATCGTTAATTTGATAGCTTAATGTTAAGTCTGTTGGTTCCGCAAATGAATGCCAAGAATCTACTATAAAACATTTATTAATAGAACTAAATACATAAATAAAAGAGTTATGAAATATAGCATAATGTTGAGAAACTAATGAGAAAGATATTATATTACAACCATTTTGTAAGGCGCAATTAAAATCTACAAAATCAGAATGACTTTGAGTTAAGTATTCAATATTAGAAAGATTTAAAGATTTATGACTTTCCCATATTTCTCCAGTAAAATCATTGAAAAAATTTGTTATATCATAGGGCGTAATTTCTTTTCCGCATTCAAATGATTTATTTTTACAAAATTCTATCAATTCATTATGATTATTAATATTATATCTTTTTAAAAATACAATAATACATGCTATTGTTGGAGCAGTATAACCGCATGAAAACATTGTTAGTGCGTATTTTGTAAATGGATTTTTATATTGTGTACATTTATTAGCAACGCTTATATTAACAAGCTCAATCGCGAAATGTAATAAATGATTTAATAATTCAGGCGTTAACTCTTCATTTAGAACTGTTTCAGACATGTAATATATAAAGCACAGTTAATAATATTATTTTAATATGTTTTTATCTCTCGTATTTTTTATGATTTTGTTTTCTTGATTTTGATTTTTTTTGTTTTTGATTTTCTTGTTTTTGTTTTTGTTTTTGTTTTTCTTGATTTTCCGCCCCATCTACCTTTTCTTCCTGTAAAACATACTTCTAAAAATATGCTCTGTATTCTACTTACAAAATAATCTTGTTTTAATGATACCACTATAGCATCACTAATATTCATTATTTTCCAATAGGGGGCTAAAAAATAATATTTAATTATTTTAGTTTTTTCATTATTATTATTTATTTTGTTAAATATTTTTAAATAATGTTCTATTTCACTTAATTCAAATTCCCTCATAGAAATAGGTCTAAAAACCATATTTTTTGAAACAGACCAAGGAGCTTTAATATATTGTTTATTATGTTTATCAAATTTAGTTTTTTCTTCAGCCCATGAATCAATTATAAAACATTTATTTTGCGATTGTAATACATAAATGAATGAATGATGAAAAGTATAAAAATCGCTATTTGCGAAAGAAATAATATTACAACCTTCTTTCAATATATTATTAAAATTAAATAAATGTGGTTTATTCGTTAATAAATAATCAACATTTATTGTATTTATTGAGAAATGATTGTTCCATATTTCTCCAACAAAATCATTTAAAAATAATGTTATGTTAAAAGGCGTTACTGTATAACCACATTCCGATGATAAATCAACACAATAATTTTGTAAATCAATCATATTTTTAATATTATTATGTTTAAAAAATAAAACAATAGCTGCTAATAATGGAGCTGTAAAACCACAAGCATACATTTTTCTGCCAGGAATATCATTTCCAGTAAAAGCATTTGTATATTGAACACAAGTATCATATTCGCATAAAGTTACAAATTCTATTGCGAAATTTAATAATTGTATTATATTATGTTTATCAGATAAATCAATAGCAGATACTATTGGATTTGATTTTATAATTAAAGATATTGGTTTATTTGCGTTTTGCATTTTACTTAATGTTGAAACATCTGTCGGAATTTCAATACCATTTGTTAATAATATCTTATATATATTATTATGTTCTCTTGGAATATCTACAATAGTACCATCACTATTATATAATCCATCATTTATTCTAACTCTTTCACCTATATTAAAATTCGGTTGTAATGTTTCAGACATGTAATATATAGATAATAATATATAATTATATATAATTATTTTATGTGAAATTATATATAATTATTTTATGTGAAATTATATATAATTATTTTATGTGAAATAATTTATAAAATCAACAAACTTTTATCATAGGGTTGTATATACATTTTTAGGTAATAAAGATTGAATACTTACTAATAATTTTAATAAATAAAAAACAATGATATTAATTACAAATGGATAAATAATTAATAATAGTAATAATATTAATTTAATCCAAATAGAATAGCTACTTTTAGTTAAAAAAATAGCAACCCCAAAAACAGTAACAAGTGTAAAATATATCCATCTCCAAATTGTAAACCAATAATTTAAAATATCAAAATTTTGGTCTTCATAATAAGTTTTGCGGTCATTTGTAGTTAAATTATTTTTATATGAATTAATTTGTCTTTTTAATTCATCATTTTCTTCTATATAATTGTTATTTAATTCTAATACATGTTGATAATTTGTAGTTAAACTACCTAATGTATCATTCAATTCTTTTGCCTTTTTCGTATTTTCAGTAAAACTTACATTTATTTCATTTACTTTTACATTAGCTTTTACTGCTAATCGTTGATTCAACATATTGTTATAAGCCGCATCTCCTTGAGTATATACATAAAAATCTTTTTCAGCAGTTTGTTCTTGAACTGGAGCGGATTGTAAAAGTGTTTGTGCTGCTAAATATTTTTGTTGTAAATCTTGTGTTTTTTGCGTTTTTTCACATTCTGTTCCAGGACCACATAATAATGATTGCGATGTTTGTGCTAATAATTGATTTATTTGATTCGTAGTTTGTTGTTGTTGCGTTAACATATTATTATCTACGTTACAGGTTGACATTCTTATTATATACAATTATAATATATTATTCTATTACATATTTTCTGTAGTAGAAGTAGGAGTTGCTGTTTGTGTTAAAGAAGAACTAGGCATACATTTATTCACGCTTGGTGATGGGTCATAAGTAAATCCAGTATCACAACATGCTTGACCTTGACATGTTTCATTTGAACTATCTGGCCAAGGTTCACCTGAATTATTTCCTGTAGTATCTACTGGTGGAGCATCTGCTTTATTAAATTGCCAATTATATTCTTGATAATTCATATTATCACGACTAACGGTTGATAAAACAGCTTCCCATAAATAATAAGCGCCGATAACAACAGTAATAACTAATAAAATAGAATATACGGTTCTATGTATAATATCTTTGTTTACCAAAATAGTCAATATTAAAATGGGGACAAATATCATAATAACAATTTTCATAACACTTGAATGTTGGTTATATTGTTCTCCATAATAACTATTTATTTCAACCAACCGTAATTTATTATATTTTTCATTTTCTATTTCTTTCATGCGTAATTTAGCTTCATTTAGTTCATTTTCAACAATATCAATTGCTGTACTTTGGTCATTTATAGTATCTCTCGTAGATTCTACATTTGTTTGGTAAAAAGAATACATTCCATTCAAATTCTTATATAAATTAATACGCATTTGAGAGATTTCATTTATTTTTTGAACAATTTGGTCTTTCTCTTCAGGGGTAAGCGTATTTTGAGCTAATCCACTATTTAATTTACTAAAGTATTCTTTTTCAATATCTTGAAGCTCTGATATATTATTGATTGTTTGAATTCTACCTTCATCAATATCTACAACGCTTGATAGTTGTCCTTGTAAATTAGATGCGGCAGATGCCACATTAGGTGTTATATCACTTGAACTCATTATATTATATATTTATATATTTTATAAATACATAATAAACAATAAAATACATTATTTCCTAATTGCGTTTATTGTTATTACAACTATTGTAATTGCTAAAATACTCCAAAATAAATAACTATAATTTTCTTGTAATACTACTATATCACTATCAGATAAAATTCCATTAATATTGGTAGCTTCACTTGTATTATATTGATTATATTGTTTACTTAATAGTTGATATTTTCGTAAATTTTGGTCTAACACCTTTTTATCAATACCCATTTGATTGTTTAAATTTACATTTAACGACTCTAAATATGTTATTTTATTTACAATTTCATCTGCTATGCTGGCCAATTGAATTTTTAATGTGTCACGATCTATATTCTCATTTTGCGTAGCTTTTTCTAATCCGCAAATAGTATTTTCACTCATATTAATGCCAGTTTTCGCATAATTTTCCCATGTTATACTATCAATCGCGTCTACGTTTTTAGAACAACTAGCACTATTATTGATAATAGGCATATTTGTTGTAGAATCAATACTAAACATGGTTGAAGGATATTCTGCTAATTTATAATCATTATCAATATATCCGACTTTTCCCATATCTCCTAGATTCCCAACTTTATCTAGTTCATAAACGGCATTTGCCAAACTTCCTCCGTAGATAGCATCAGTGATTTTTGTACAATTTGGTTGTGAATTAGAAGTATATAATACTAAATTTCCATCTGTTTGCATAGATAATACTATAGAACCATCTTCCGAACCAACCCATTCGCCTGGCACTAAGATTTGATTATTTGTTAAATAACAGGTACCATATTTGCCTTTACCTTTTGAGGCTGCCCAACTAGGATTTGGTTTTTGTTGTTGTCCATCAGTTTGAGAACACCATACACTTCCTTGATTTGCTTGAGGCGTCCCTTTATATAAACAAAAATTTCCATCATTGTTTAAATTAAGAAAAAATTGGCAAGACCTAAATTCATTTGAACAATCTAATAAAATAGATTGTCCTTCCGCATTATCATTATTTAATACTTTATTTACATTTCCACATTGATAAGAAACATTAAATGATTTTGAACAACCAACGGATGGATCTCCAAAAGTATCATTAGATACAGGAATAGTTGCCATTCCTGTTGTTGAATTATCGCTTTGTCTAATAATTTCTTTTGTTTTATCTGTAACATTTCCAATAGAAGCATGACAATTTCCTCCATAAGTAGCAGTAATAGAATCCATATTAATATTTCCACTCCAAGAACATTCAGCAGGTGCTCCAGTGGAAGACCATAAAACATTACCATTTTCATCTCTAACTAATAATCTTCCATCAGGATTAACAATCGTATTATTATTGTTTCCAGTGGTGCCAGATGACCATATTGCTTTAATATTTTCATTAACTGATAAACCATATTGTTGTGTTGCTGCCAAATCATTACTTACTGAACACCAACCTAAACTATCTCTTAAGTCTTGTAGTCCAAAATATTTAAAACCAGCGCTAATAGCATTATCTTTACATTGTTCATAGGTAACATATTGACTAGATAATGGACTTTGACCTGTCATGGCACGATTTTCTGTATCAGCATAGCAACCAATATAATTACTTATAGGATCAGTAACCATTTGATTTACAAAAACATTGGTATTTACTTTTTTTCCACTTGAACTAGGCATATCTGTTCCTTGAACATATCTTTTAGTAGCAGTGATTAATGTAGAATTTGAACCATTATATTGTTCTAAAATAGTATTAAATTTTGTTTGTAATGCTTGTAATTCTTTAATTTGATTTATAACAGTATTGTCTGTTTGACTTAATAATTGATGTGTTTTTTCAATCTCTTGTTTAGAATCTAAACTAGTTGTTCCTACTGTAAATCCTTCAAATAATAAATTTTTGCTTTTTACATTTTTTGCGATTTTTTGCTGTTTTTTCTGAAATTTTAATCCTTGATTTAAAGTTATTTCACTTAAAGTTGTCATTATATTACATCTATAAAAAAGTATTTAGTATTTTACAGAATATAAAATACAAAATATAAACTTCAATTATGGTGAAGGTACAATTTTCATTTGCATAAGGATAACCATCATAATTATAACTCCCCATAGGAAAAACCCAGGAGCGCTATTTAAACGTGTCGTTACAATAACAAATAATACAATAATAACAACCCAAAAAATAATACGAATAGGTGCTGAATCAACGTTAGGAAAAAACATTAATTTAATTGTAAAAAATATGATTACCAAAGCAAATATTAACCATAATGTATACGATGAATTAGCTTGAACAACATAAAGAGAGTTATCTACATATTGTTGATTAATCATTTGATATTCTTTAACCATAGCATCAATATTTTGTCTATCCGCCAATAATTGATTATATATGACTTGTAGCGAATCTTTTTTTGCGTTTTTTTCACTCATTTGTTTATCTACTTCTGGCTTAACTTGATTTAAAGCATCGCCAATTTGCTGATTTAAACCAGTCAATCTTTCATTTAATTCTTGCATAACAGTGGCATTTTCAGCTACTTCACTAATTAACGCATAATCTGAACCTAAACCTATTGCTACATCCCCTTTTCCACTTCTAGTCCAACAATATGCTTTATCCGGATTATATGTGGCTCCACTACATAAAGGATCTGAACTACATAATGCTTTACATTGATCTTCTGAAGTAACATTTCCTTCTTTTAATCCCCCTGTTCCCCAAAAAGTGCGTCCTTGTAAAGATACATATTTGTTTTGAGCAGTAGTCAAATATTTTTGACATGATTTTTTACACATTGATAACATATAATTTGGATTTACAGTACATTCACTAGGTTCTCTTGCTGCCCATTCTCCACAATTAACATTATCGTCTGTTAATACTCCTTGAGCTTGTAAAGAAGATATAAAATTCATTTGGGCTTGTTCATATTGTTTCATTACTAAATTAAATTCACTTTCTAATACTTGTAAATTTAATATCGTTGATGAATTATCACTTTCCATTACTATATAAATATAAAATAAAGTATATTTATTTTATATTTTATTTTATATTTTATTTATATGTAAATAAATTGTAAATGCGAAAACTTATGACTCCTAGAATAATGTAAAGTGGATTAAACCCATTTATTTTATAATCAGTCGTAACTTTATTAAAAGTGTTAAAAGTATTAAAATTATTAAAAGTATTATAAATATCGCTAATATCTACAGCTTCAATAACTTCATTAAAATTTTCTTTGTTTGTGTTATTTTTTATATCCTTATTTATATCTTTATTTATATCATTATTTATATCATTATTTATTTCAATATATTCATAATCATTATTTAAATCTTTTTTTAATTTACGTAAAAAATTATTTAATTCGCTAGACATTTTACTATTTATTACAAGATTTTTATTATCTGGAATATTATATCTATTTTCCATTTCTTTAATAGATTTTTTAATAGCTTCCAACATTAATTTATTTATTGCGTCATTGTTTGGATATTTTTTTTGTGGTGAAAATAATAAACTTAACATTTATCTAAATTAAATATATTTAATATATTGAAATTATTTTATATTATATTCGGCATTATAATATAAATATTTTATTAATATATTATAAAATGTTCAATGATTTAATGTTTAATAATATAATTATATATCCACATTTGCCGTATAGGAAAAATGATGGTGGAATAAATGTACAATATTATTTAGGAAAAATTATTAAAAGTTATGGAATAAATGTAAAAATGGTTTCTATACATGGAATAGTGAATAATAATATATTTAATGATTATTGTAGTCTACAAGATGCTAAAATACTTGATATAGATAAAACATTAGTTATTTATTGTGAAGGAATAAAAGGAAATCCATTAGATGCTAAATATGTAGTTAGATGGATGTTAAGTGAATTAGGCAAAAATGTGCCATATAATTATGTTGATAGTTGGGGAAAAAATGAATTAGTATATTATTTTAATAGTGAATTAAAATTTAATCTATTTCCAGAAAAAAAAAAAATAATTTATAAAAATTTATCATGCATGTATATTGATGATAAAATTCAAAATTTTAATAATGAAAGAAATGGTAAATGGTGTCATATGTTCAGAAAAGCTGTGTGTGGAAATGGTTATCATAATAATTTATTTAAAACTAAGAACCATAAAAATATAATTCATCCATCAAATTCAGACCTTTACGAACGGTGTGATTTTGATAGTTATATAAATATTTTTAATAGTTATAAGTATTTTATATCATATGACCCATTAACTTTTTATTCATTTATCGCTGCTTTATGTGGATGTATTTCAATAGTTTATCCTGTAGAAGGAATGACAAAATTGGAATGGTTACAGAAATCACCAATATTACTATATTTAGAATACAATAAATTAGATAATGTATATGGAATAGCGTATGGAATTGAAGATATTCCTTATGCTGAACAAACACTACATTTAGTTAAAGCACAATGGGAAGATATTACAAAATTCAATATAGAACATACAGTTGAACCATTTTTAAAAGATATGATAGATTTTGATAGTAATTTAAATACTATTCATGAAAATTATTACGAATAAATATAAATTATTTACAATAATCTTTTTAATTCTTTATCATCATTATTATATCTCATATCTAATAAATGTTTAATTAAATATTCTTTGCCATTTGGGTCATTTAATAACATTATTTTATATTGTAAATTTGGATAATTTTTTTCAATAGCCATATTTAGTTCATAAACATCCTCTTCTTTTTTATTCCATGTAGTTAATACAAATGTAATAAATATATCAGGATTAGATAAATATTCTCTAAAGTTATTAATTCTATTGTTATATCTTTTTTTTAAATGATAATAATTATTATTTATAAAATGATTTGTGCCTTCACTCCAATTTTCAGTAATATATAAATTTGCGTGTCCTGGACTTTCATGATTAAATCCAAAATTATATTTATTATTATATATACAATATTTATTATCAGTAATTTTTATTAATTCTAAAAATTCCTCATTAACCATATCTTTAAAATCATCATGTAAACATTTAATAATTCCATCATAATTTGTTATCATAATATCAAATGGACATGTATTATATCAATCTTGTTTTCTTGTTCTTATTCCAGAATTAACAGCATATACAGCAGAATGACAATTCCACCCTAATGATATAGCTATATTCATATTTATATTATTTAATATTATATTTTTAAATAATATTAAATATTAATTATTATTATTATTAAATGATAAAAATACTTATAACAGGTGGAAATGGAAATATAGCAACAATGATTAAAAATAATTTATCAAGTTATTATGAAATTAAAAATCCATCCCATAAAGAATTAAATTTATTAAATTTTGAACAATTGTCACAACATTTGAATGTAGAAAATTACGATATTTTAATTCATACAGCTATTATAGGTGGAAGAAGAACCAAAGAAGAAAATGGAGATGTTACGCATAAAAATTTATTAATGTTTGAAAATATATTATTTTTTTCAGATAAATTTAAAATGATAATAAACTTAGATTCTGCTGCGATTTATGATAGAAGCACAGATATATTTTGTAGAAAAGAAGAAGACATATTTACAATTCCAACAGATTATTATGGATTTTCCAAATATTTAATTTATAAAAGAGGATTACAATATAATAATATTTATAATTTTAGAATTTTTAACATATTTCATAAAAATGAAGAACCAGATAGATTTATAAAATCATGTTTTTTAGCAAATAAAAATAATTCAGAAATAATTATATATGATGATAAATATTTTGATTTTGTATACGAAGATGATTTTATTTCAATAGTAAAGTATTATATAGATAATTTTAATAATATAGAAAATATTGAAAAAACGATAAATATTTGTTATGAAACAAAATATAAATTATCTGAAATCGCAGAATTGATAGTAAAAGATAAAAGTAAAATTATGATAAAAAATAATGACATAAAAAATAACTATTGTGGTAATAATTCATTATTAAAAAAATTAAATATTAAATTAATTGGAATGGAAAATAGTTTAAATTATTATTATTTATAAATGTTTATAATATATGTTAAATATTATAAATAATTATGATTTATTTGTTTTTGATTTAGATGATACTTTAATAAAAACAGAAAAATATCATTATGAATCATGGATAAAAATATTACAAAATAAATTAGGATTAAAATTTTATATAGATTATAATTTTTTTTGTTCAAAATTTCATTCAATAAATCAAGATAATATAAAATTATATTTAAAAAATGATTTACAAATAAAAGATATTGAAGAAGTTATACAACAAAAAAATAATTATTACTTAAATTTAATAAATAATAACAAAAATAATTTAAAATTAGTAGATGGAGTAAATGAGTTAATAGAAAAAATTATTATTAAAAATAAAAAATTTATTATCGTGTCAAATAGTTTAAAAAGTAATATTGATTATTTTATTAACTTATTCCCTATATTAAAAAACTCATCAAAAAATTATTATCGTGAATTATTTATAAATAAAAAACCCCATCCAGAATGTTATTTAAAAGTTATAGAAGATTTTCCAAATAAAAAAATTATTGGGTTTGAAGATAGTATTACAGGAATTCATTCAATTACTCAAGTTAAAAATATTGATACTATTTTTATAAATAATTCATCATATTTTTATTATAATTATATTATAAATAATTATAAATTAAAACTAATAATAGAAAATTATAACAATATAAATTAATAATATAATAATATAATAATATAAATAATAATATAAATAATAATACTAATTAATATAATGAATAATATAAAATTATTAGATTGTACTATTCGTGATGGAGGTTATGTAAATAATTGGCATTTTACAGATGACCAAATTAAAGAGTGTTATATTGCTTGTTCAAAATCAGGAGTAGATTATATGGAAATTGGGTTTAGAAATTTTCAAAAAATAGAATTGTTAAATAAATATGGACCGAGTTTTTTTTGTAAAGAAGAATATATTAATAAAGTTATAGGTGATATTGATGGTTGTAAAATTGCTGTTATGGTATCAATTAATGCTTTTGATATAGCAGATTTTGTACCAAAATCACAATCTAAAATTAATATGGTGCGCGTATTAATGGCTTATCATAGTTTAAAAGATAATGGTGATAAAAATCTTGATATGAAACAATTATTAGATGGAATAGTACAAATAAATAAATTAATTGAATTGGGTTATGAAGTAACATTTAATATTGGTAGAATAGATAAAATAAGTAATGAACAATTATATGAAATATGTAAAAAATTATCTGAAACAAAAATATCATATTTTATAATGGCTGATACTTATGGGTCAGTTGATTTAAATTATATTGAAACTTTAATACCATATGTAAAATTATTATTTAATGATATTTTTAAAACTAATATTAAAATAGGGTTTCACGCACATGATAATATGAATAATGGAACTTGTAAAGCCTTATATTCATTAAAATATGGTGTAGATATTATTGATGGTTGTGTTTTAGGATATGGAAGAGGTTCTGGAAATGCTAAAACTGAATTAATTATGATGGATTTAAATAAAAATTATAAAAAAAATTATAATTTTGTTGATATATTAGAATATGGAGACAATTATTTAGCAAATTATAAAACGTGTAGCAACAATTTATCTTATAATATTATTTATGCTTTATCTTCCTATTTTGGTTGTCATGTTACATATGCTATAGATATTATTGAAAAATTTGATAAAATGAAAATAAAAGATATATATAATATATTTAAAAAAATGAAAGAAGACAATAAAAATATGTTTTATTATGAAAATTTATTTATGAAAATATATAATTTAAATGAATATTAACTTAAATAAATAAATCTATATTTATTATAAATGAATAATCCAGCTTATATTTGTAAATCAACAAATCAAAAATCATTAAAATATATAAATAATTTAAATATAATACCAGACAAACATGTTAGCGATTTTGCCTTATATACGCCGACTGGTGCTGTTCAAAGATTTTTAGCAAGATATGAATTAATGAAATTAATAACAGATGTTCCAGGGGCTATAATAGAAATGGGCGTTTGTTCAGGAAATGGATTGATGAGTTTAATTCATTGCCATAATATTTTACAACCAACATACGTTTATCGTGAAATTTATGGGTTTGATACATTTGAAGGATTTCCAGATATTCATCAAAATGATATATCTAATATTATTTGGGAAAAAGGTGATTTTGCGAATAATTGCTATGATAAATTAAATAATATTATAAGTATTCATAATGATTATTATTATAATCCAATGAATTATAGTTTAATAAAAGGAAATGTTAATGAAACTTTGCCAATTTTTTTAGAAAATAATAAACATATTATTGTTTCTTTATTATATTTAGACTTAGATTTATATGAACCAACAAAAAATTGTTTAAAATACCTTTTGCCTAAAATGGCAAAGGGCTCAATAATAGCATTTGATGAATTAAATTATAAATCCTTTCCAGGAGAAACTATAGCAGCATTAGAAGAATTGGGAACAAAATATAAATTTAAAAATTTATTAAATAGTCATATTAATTACTGTATTATTGAATAATAATAATACTACAAATAATATAAATAAATAATACTATAAATATTTATATTATGAAAATAAAAGTTAGTGATTATGTTGTAGATTTTTTTAATAAAAATGGAATAGACACTTTATTTACAATAACAGGTGGTTTTGCGATGCATTTAAATGATTCATTTGGAAATAATAAAAATTATAATATTTATTATCAACATCATGAACAAGCATGTGGATATTCTGCTGTTGGGTATAGTAAAACAAATTCAAAACCATGTATAGTATGTACAACAGCTGGGTGTGCAGCAACAAATGCGATAACTCCTTGTTTAGTCGCCCATCAAGATAGTTTACCAGTATTATTTATTTCCGGACAAGTAAAAAGCATAGAAACTATTAGTAAAATAAATACGGACAATATGAAATTACGGCATTATGCCGGTGCTGATTGCAATATTATATCAATGGTAACTCCAATAACAAAATATGCTAAAGAAATATTAGACATTTCTGAATTAAATAATATATTAGTTGAAGCATTTTATAATCTCATTAATGGTCGTCCTGGTCCAGTTTGGTTATCTATTCCGGTTGATATTCAAGGAATGTTAATAGATGAAATAGAAATTCCATTATTAAAAAATAATATAGAACAAAATAATATAGAACAAATACAGTTAGATAATATTTTTAAATTATTACAAGAATCAGAACGACCATTAATTATTGCTGGAAATGGAATTAAATTAGGAAAATGTGAAGACAAATTTAATAATTTTTTAAATAAATATAACATTCCTGTAGTTGTAACAATATTAGCTACAGATGTTATTGAAAATGATAATAATTTATATTGTGGAAAAATAGGACTAATTGGAGACCGTTCAGGTAATTTTACATTACAAAATTGTGATTTACTTATATCTTTTGGTTGTAGAATGGCTCAAGGTATTGTTGGATATAGAGAAGATTGGTTTGCAAGAGAGGCAAAAATAATTTATATTGACAATGACCAAAATGAGTTAGAAAAAAATAATATAAAATATGACCTTAAAATTAATATGGATTTAAACACATTTTTTGATAATTATAATTATGAAAATAAAAACTATAATATGTGGTTAGACAAATGTTTACATTGGAAAAATAAATGGGCGTATGAAATTCCTAATATAAATGATAATGAAATTAACCCATATTACGTTTTAAAAATATTTTTTTCAAAAGCTCCAGAAAATAAAATAACAATAGCATCTTCCGGTTCCATTGTTACAAATGTATGGCACATGGTTAAAATTAAAAAAAATGATAAATTTTTACATAGTAGTCAAGGAGATATGGGATTTGAATTAACATCATCAATCGGTGCTCAAATCGCAGAACCAAATAAAATGGTTATACCTATATTAGGCGAAGGTTCTTTTCAATTAAATATACAAGAATTACAAACAATAGTACAATATAAATTACCTATTAAAATTTTAATATTTAATAATGGTTCATATGGTGCTATTAGCATTACGCAAACTAATTTTTTTAAAAATAAATATGGAGTTGATTGTAGTAGTGGATTATCTTTTCCAGATACATCAAAAGTCGCAAATGCTTATGGAATAAAATATATTTCAGCTAAAGAAAATAATGATATTGAAAAAAGAATAGAAGAATTTATAAATTACAAAGATACAATTGTATTAGAAATATTTTGTTGTATTCAAGGAAGATACCCTAGATTAAACGCAATTAAAAATGAAGATGGAACATTTACAAATAGACCCTATGAAGATATGGATCCTTTTATGGATAGAGAAGAATTTAAAAATGAAATGATTGTTAAACTAGTTTAACAAATTCGTATTTTAATTATAATATTAAAGTTATTATATAATATTATAATGTACTTAAAAAAATTAAATAATAACTGGAACCTTTATTTAGAAGATGAAAATTTGTGTAAAAAATATTTTAAAAAATATGAAAAGAATAATGAATTGAAAAAAGAATAGAAGAATTTATAAATTTGATAATTCAATTATATTTATATTTTTATTTATTAATAATAATTTATCTTTAATTATTTGATTGTGAATCATTGTTGTTAATAAAATATTGTCTCCGAGTTTATATTTTTTTTTAAATGATTCATAATTTATTATATCAATGTTATTTATTTTTAAATTTGAATAACAAGGATTATCATCAATAACGTTGATAACATTACAAATATTTTGTATTTTATCAATTATTTTAAATAAAAATTGACCACAACCGTAAATATATATATTCATATTTTTTAATTTATTAAACTTGAATGAATTAATTATTTCCAATCCATTGGATATGTATTTTTCAAATGAATAATTATTTATAAATTTTTTAAATATTCCACGAATTACATAATAGTTAGAAGTATTTAATACAAAATAATCGTCACACATTTCAATACAATAAAAACCATTATTTATTAATAGTTTATTAAGCGCATATTTTGAAAAAAAATTAATATGTTCAATATTAATTTCTTGTAATGGACAAATATTTATAAATTTATCATAAAAATCCGCATTTGGTATTTCAATATATAATAATCCATTATCCTTTATATTTTTTGAAACAGTATTAATAAAAACATTTAAATCATAAATATGTTCTAATACATGAGATAAAATTACGCAATCATATTTATTATTTAATAATTCCATTCCTATATCATATTTATCAATATTAAATTTATTAGATAATAAATTTGCTAACGCTCCATTGCCAGACCCATAATCTAATATTGTATTAATATCTTTCATATTTATATTATTATTTAAAAATTGCGCACATTTATCATCTTTGTTTATACAATAATTTTGATTTATATAATTATTAAAGGTTTTATAATATGTATTATAATCTTCTTGAGTATTGTTAGAATCTGAAAAATAAAAATTACAATCCTTACATAGTTTTATGCTTAAATTATTATTTAGTTTAATATTATTAACTAATTTTAAATCTATATCTATGATTTTTTTTAAATTATTTTTTGATATTAATAAACATATTGGACAAATTCGCATTTATATAATTATGAGTAATATTATTTAAATATTAATATTATTAATAATTATATAATGGCTAAAAAAATTTGGTATGCCCCTAATCAAAAACAAGCTTACGGAGAAGAAGAAATTAATGCTGTCGTTGATAGTTTAAATGATGGTTGGTTATCTGGATTTGGACCTAAAAGTATTCAATTTGAAAATGAAATATCTAATTTATTTAGTAAAAAATATGGATTATTCGTTAATAGTGGTTCTTCCGCTATTTTATTAGGATTAAAATCATTATCGCTTCAAGAAGGGGATGAAGTGATTACTCCGGCTTGTACATTTGCAACTACATTAGCTCCAATATTACAGGCAGGGCTTAAACCAATATTTTGCGATGTTGAATTACAAACTTATGTTCCTTCAGTAAAACAGGTTTTAGATAAAATTACAGATAAAACAAAAGTAATTCTTTTACCTAATTTAATAGGATCAAAACCAGATTGGCGTGAATTAAGGAACCATACAGATTTGATACTTTTTGAAGATTCTGCTGATACTATTACTTCTACGCCAGAAACAGATATTTCTATTACAAGTTTTTATTCAAGTCATTTAATTACTGCTGGCGGTTCAGGAGGTATGGTAATGTTTAATAATAAAAAATTATTAAAACAGGCAACAAAGTATAGAGATTGGGGAAGAATAGGGGATAATTCAGAAGATATTACTACCAGATTTGAATATAGCATAGACGGAATCCCTTATGATTATAAATTTTTATATGATGTTATTGGATATAATTTTAAATCATCTGAAATGAATGCTGCCTTTGGTTTAGTTCAATTAACAAAATTAGAAAAATTTAAAGAGCTTCGTCAATCATTATTTAATAGATATTTAGAAAATTTAAAGAATGAAGACAAAATTATTCTTCCTATAAATAAATTTAATAGTCCTTTTATGGCATTTCCATTAATGACTAAAAATAGAATGAAATTATTAGAATTTTTAGAAGAAAATAATATTCAAACAAGAGTATGTTTTTCTGGAAATATAACAAGACATCCAGCATATAGACAATTTTTTGATATATTTGAAAACTCTGACATAATTATGTCTGAAGGTTTTTTATTAGGATGTCATCATGGGATGACCTTAGAAGATGTTGATTATATTTGCGAAAAAATTATATATTTCTTAAATAAATAAATAAAACAAATAAAATAAAACAATTAAAATAAAACAAATAAAATAAATAATGTTAGCATAATAAATTTAATATTTTACATAATTTTATTATACGTTATAAATTATACGGTATTAGAAGAACTATGGGATTTTCTAAATATAGTTCCTAACATACCAATCGTGATAAATATTCCTACCACCATATTCCAGTTTGCAATATATTGTGTTTTATAACTTTCTTTAGAATTATCAATTAATACTTGTGAACCATTCTCTCGTCCTTCTAATTGTTGTAATTCAGTAATTAATTTACCATTAATAGTTTTGTTTAATTTGATATTTCTATTTAAACTGGTTATTTTTAAATTCAAATCATCTATATTTTTTTGTATATCATTTGTCGTAACAAATAAATCTTTATTTAATGTTGTGACATTTCCTGAATCAATGGAAAAAATACGTGCGTATTCCTGATTGTCAGGATTCGTATTATAATAAATATAAGATTTTCTATAATCGTCCAAGGCATATTTTATTTGTTCACTATATGTATTTAATTTTTGATAATTTTGTTCTACTGCGTTCATTTAATATATCATCGTATTATTTTTACTTTGTTTTTTTAATTTACTTTTTTAATTTACTTTACTTTTTAATTTACTTTACTTTTTTAATTTACTTTACTTTTTTAATTTATTTTTCTTAAATACACATTCTATAAAAATATCCTGTAATTGCTGTTTTACTTGGACGAATAATTTCACATATTTGACCAGGTCTAATTCCTATAACTTGTGCTACTGGATCAAATCTAGATATGTCTGGAAATTGTGTATTATCAACAATATTATATCGCAATTTGACAACCTGTACTTCTTCATCATTTAATACGCGATGACTTGGAACTAAAGAATGCTCTAAAATATTAAACTGTAGTCGTTTTAAACTTTGAATTACAATGAAAATACCATCTTGTTCCCAAATATGTTTTAATAAGTTCATTGTTGTTTCATTCATTTCTTCTTTAATAATAATCATTAGAGTATCTTCTTTTGTTAAAACTTCTTCTAAATTAAACAAATCGTCAATTATTTCTTGAATATTTTGAGGTCTTAATGTTTTTGCTAAATAATAACTCATGTAAATTTTTCTTTTTGTTGCGTCTGGATTATTGCTATTATTTGGTTTTTCCAAAAGCATATCTAATTGTTTGTTTTGAAACATTGCGTTTACTTCATTAATACTAAAATTATCATATTCGTCAATGTTATATCCTTGTTTTTCCATTAATTTCAGAAGTGTTAATCTTGATTTATAAACAGAAGCGATTAAACTACTTGTATTTTGAGTTGCCATTATATTTATACTACACATTTTCATTTTAAATTTAATTCAATTTTATATTATAATAAAAATAAAAAAATAATAAAATAAAAAAATAAAAAAATAATAAAATAATATAAAATAATATAGTATAAAGAAGAATGAATAAAATAATTGGTAAAAAAAAGTTAATTAGACATCATTATAATAAAATTTATCATTACACATTTATAGTTATAATTACATTTATTGTTCTGTTTGTTGGATCCATATGTGTATATGGTTATAATTCTGGTTCATGTAAAATTAAAAAAAACTATGTGTCTAGTAAAGATTTTTCTTTATATAAAGAATTTCAAAATGCGTTGCCTTCTAATTTGTCAAAAAATATAGATGTTATGTTAAATAACAAATCTATTCAAAAAAATGTCTCCATACATATGTATCCTGAAACATTATTTAATTGTGCGCTTCCTAATAAAAGTGGTGTAACTATATCTACTCAAAATATAATGAAATATGCTCCAAATATAATAAATTATTATCAAAATGAATTGTGTAAAATAGTATCTAAGAAAATTAATTTAAAGTTACAACCGACCGATCTTACATTTCCAACATCATGTGCTATACTAATTTATGAAAAAGAGGGTGATTGGATTAATTGGCATTATGATTATAATTATTATAATGGTAGATTTTTTACAGTATTAGTTCCAATTACAAATGAATTAACATGTACAGAATTTCAATTAAAAGATGATAATAATAATATAAAGAGTATCAATTTAACGAATAATAATTGTTTATGTTTTGAAGGAGATTATTTATATCATAGAGCTAGTAAATTATGTAAAAATCAAAAGCGAGTATTATTATCTTGTCAATATGTTACAGATAATAATATGAGTTTTGTAAATAAATTAAGAATCAAAATTAAAGATTTTGCTTATACTGGTAAATTAGTAAATTAGTAAATTAGTAAATTAGTAAATTAGTGATTTAATTATTTATAACTTAATGATTACAGACCTAGTTCCTCCACCACTAGATTTAGATTCTTCTGATTCTGATTTTATATTATCTTTATCTTCTGATTCCACTTTTGGTTCTTCTATCTCTAATATACCAGGCGGCTCTTCTGATTTTGCCTGTGCTTCTTTGGCCTCTAGTTCTTTTTTTTCTTCTTGTTCTTTTTCTCCTGTTTTCTTATTTAATAATTCTATTAAAATTCTTCTTTCTCTTTCTGGTAAAGAGTCAAATTTATTTCTTAATTCAGGATTTTTAATATTTAATTGACGAATTGGTTCTTGTTGTGGTAGTTGTTGTTGTAGTTGTTGTCCTTGATAAGCAGGCGAATCAACAGCGTAGGCAGGTGAATTAGATTCTGAACCAGGAAATGATGGTGGCAGACCTTCTGGTGAGTGTCCTTGATAAGCAGGAGATCCAACAACATAGGCAGGTGAATTTGAACCAGGAAATGCTGATGGCGACGGACCTTCTGGTGAGTGTCCTTGATAAGCAGGAGAACCAACAACATACATAGGTGAATTAGAATCATTATTAGGTGGTTCATTTGAAGAATAATTTTGATATGCTGGCGAACCAACTGCGTATTCAACCGATTCAGATGACATATCTGGCGGCGTCATTTGATTGTTCATTCTTTGTTGATTATTTTCAGCCTCACTTTTTTTAGCAGAATTTTCATTAACACGTGTCCTCATTTTATGAGAATATTCTGTAATTAATTGCTTTACATTAGTATCATCATTTTGTAATAATTTATTAATATTATTAGAATAAGACATACTCATTAATTGATCAATATTATCATCTGTAATAATGCGCATATTTACATTCATAATTTGAAGTTCTTGTATCATTAATTTTAAAGAATAAGGAATTCTAACAATACTAAACGAACGACCAAATTTACTAATATTATCTATATTCAATTTGCCATCCATCGTTCCTTTGAATTTAATAGGACCATCCGCAGACGGACTTAAAAACAGATTCAATGCTTCATTATATATTGCCACATTTCCTGTTTTATTACAAACCGCCATAAAATATTCATCTCCGCGAATCATAAAAGAATCATTCAAAAAAGCGGACGCGCCATGAGCCATGACGCCGTCTCTTTCCATTTCACCAATACGTAAACCACCATCATTTGCTCTTCCTTGAACTGGTTGTCTTGTTAATTGTGTATTTGGACCACGAGCACGATAATTAATCTTATCTTTTACCATGTGTTTTAAACGCATATAATAGGTAGGACCCATATAAATTTCTGAATATAATTGTTCTCCAGTATAACCATTATATAATATTTGATTTCCACTTGAATGGAATCCTGCATTCACTAATGCTTGACCATACACTTCTGTATTTGGACCTTTTGTTTGAAACGCTGTACAATCACCAAATCCACCATAAGAAACACATACTTTTCCCAATAAAGATTCTACTAATTGCCCAATGGTCATACGAGATGGTATAGCATGCGGATTAATTATCATGTCTGGTCGCGTTCCGTCCGCACAAAAAGGCATATCTTCTTCAGGAATAATGAGACCTACCGTTCCTTTTTGTCCGGCGCGCGAAGCCATTTTGTCACCTATCGCAGGTAGGCGTTCTTCGCGAACACGAATTTTTGCTATTCTAAATCCTTCTTCACCCTCTGTAATAAAAGATTTATCAACAAATCCTAGCTGTCCTTTCTTAGGAAATACCGAGTCATCAATAACACTATCCGAATTTTCTGTATTAGATGTCACTTTTCCAATAACAACCATTTTATCATTTAAAGGAGTATTTTCACGAATAAGACCATATTTATCTAGATTACTATAATCATAACCTTGTTTTATACCAACTACATTTTTACTCATTACGTCTGCAAAATGAGAATTAGAAGTAGATTCATTTACTTTAGAACTTTCTTCTCTCGCCTCATAAGAAGAATAATAAGTTGTATTAAAGATTCCTCTTTTAACAGACCCTTCATTAATTAAAATAGCATCTTCCACATTATATCCAGTATAAGACATGATAGCAACAATTGCGTTTACGCCATAAGGTTGTTGTTCATTATTAAAGTATTCTAAATAGCGTGATTTAACCATTGGAGTTTGACCATAATTTAATACAACTCCCATCTTATCAATACGCATTTGATAATTGGAATGATAAACAGAAACAGCCTGTTTACTTTGACCACAAGAAAAAGAATTACGCGTCACAGGATTGTTTTCAGGAAAAATAACTAGATTACCCATAACACCCAAAATAAGGGATGGATCAATTTCTACATTCGTATAAAATTTATTCTTTACTAAATCATCTAAATTAGAAGCAATTAAAATGCCTTCTTCTTCTGATGTATCTACATAATCTACTACAGATTTATTATTTTCTAATTCTGTTTCTACTTTTTCAAGAGTATTTAGATCCGGATATAATTCTTCCAAATCATATAAAGTATTTTTTTTATAATTGAAATCTGCTACTTTTTTCTCTTTAAATCCGCTTACTATTTCTTGCCATGTAAATTCGTTGTCTAGAATCTTTTTCAAAATATCTTTTCTCTCAAAACTGATTTTTCCGGGAGCATTTATTTCAGGTTTATCTAAATAATAGATGGGTCTTATTAATCTTCCACCATCACTGTAAATAGATATTTCATTATTGTTATAATCAAATGAAACGCTGGTATAAATAGGAATAATACCATTTCTACGATATAATTTCAACAGTTTAACTAATTCAATTGGACTTTCTATACCACCAATCCATACACCGTTTACAAAAATTTTGGTTAAATTACTTAAAAACTCTGGATTACATTCTTCTAAAATACGAATAGATGTTTTGGCTCTTAACCATTTAATAAGTGGCCATGAAGAATAACCATTTGTAATTAATGTGCTAATTGATAAATGTTTATGAAGACCAATATTTGCTCCATCAGGAGTATCAATTGGGTCAATAAATCCCCATTGCGATGAGTTTAATAAACGAGGTCCAACAACCTTAGCACTTGCATCTAAAGGTAATATTAATTTTCTTAATTGAGAGATAAAAGTATTCCACGATAAACGATTTAAATCTTGAACAACTCCTATTCGTTTCGTATGTGCTTCTGAACCCCAATTTCCTTTGAATGCTTTTCTAAATCCAGTTTCTACAATACGGTCTTTAAAAAAAGCATGATAATTTTCTAAAATTAAATCAATAAAATTTGATTTATACTTACCGCTATGATAATAAAATTCCTTGTCTATTTTTTGTCCAATATCTCTACTTTGAATTAAAAAGTATTCACGAAATAAATCATATAATAATGTTCCAGTCATTTCAATTCGTTTAAATTTATAATTATCGCGATCGGTTGGTTTGTCATCTTTTGCGTAAACACGCAATAATTTATTCACCATATATCCAACATAATAGGCTTTATCCAAGAAATTCTTTTCACCTAAATGTGGTAAAAAATAATTCATTAATATTTCTAAAACGCTAGTAATAGTTCTTCTTTTTGTAAAAGACGCAATATATCGTAATGCGGTTTCTTGATTAAATATTTGAAGAGCGTTATGAACGGACGGAATAAAAAGGTCTATATATGGTTCATTTCTTTTTAAATCTAGGAGACAATATTCAATAATGCTTTTATCAGAAATAACGCCTAATGCGCGCATTAAAATAAAGAGCGGAACTGGTTTACGAACATTAGGAACAGTAACTACCATTTGATTATTGGAGAGAACAGTAGAAGGAGCTACAATTTTAATAGCGGTTGTTCTAATGGGTTTAGACGCATCTTCACTAACAGAACGTATTTCAGCGGAATAACTATATACATTATCGTCTTTATTTTTTTTAATATATATCATATTATTAGCGAATTTCTCTTGCGGCAAAATAGATTTTTCTTTTCCGTCAATAATAAAATAGCCTCCGTAATCATTCTTACATTCACCCATATTAAAACGTACTTCGGTAGAAAGACCTTTTAATATACATAAATTAGATTGAAGCATAATAGGAAAACGACCTAAATAGATTTTTTCTAAAAGGATGGAATGTGTTTTTTTTTCATCATCTATGTAAAATGTAAAATCAACTTCTACGTCATATTGAATAGTAATGCCATATGTCATGTTTCTTAATCTAGCATCATTTGGATACATAAAATGTGCGCCTTTTTCATTATCATCATAAATAATTGGTTTTCCAAAATAAATACGATTGCCACTTTTTCCACCTAAATATAATGAACATTCGTTTCTATTTTCATTTTCATTATCCTTGTCTTCTCTCTCTATGAAACGAATAGGATTGTTTTCCTTGAATATATTATTTAATCCTTGTCCATAAAAGTCATTATAAGAATCTAAATGATGTGCTACTAAATTATATGGATTTTCTTTAAAATATTTATTAATTAATTCCCATGATATAGTTGATAAGTCTTTTGCCATGCTTATTGTAATATATTAAAAGCATATAATTTTAAATGTATATAATTTTATATTTAAAATTATTTTATTTTATTCTATTTTATTCTATTCTATTTTATTCTATTTTATTCTATTTTATTCTATTTTATTTAGATTTCTTAGATTTCTTAGATTTCTTAGATTTTTTTGTTCTAGATTTCTTAGATTTCTTAGATTTCTTAGATTTCTTAGATTTTTTAGTTTTTTTTGTTCTAGATTTCTTGATTTTTTTACCACCTTTGTGAACAATGTCTTCACCAACATAACCTTTAATTTTTTTCATTATACTATGTGTCAAAGGTATGCTAGGATTAGAGCTTTGTATAACTTCTTGTAAGTCATTCATTACGGCATTATTAGGTTGCTTTTGTTCCTGTTCCCTTTGTTCCATTTTTTTAATTCTTTCATTTACTTCATCTCTTCGTTCTTGGTCTGCTTCTTCTGCTAATTTTTTCATCATTTGTTGATGTGGGCTTTTTTCTCTTAATTCTTCCATTAATGCCTGTTGTTGTCTATTAACTTTAAGATTGCCTTGATGTGTAGAACCCATAAATTCATTTGCTAATTTTTGATTGTGTGTTTCTTGTAGTCTTGCTGAATCCGTTTCATCTTCTCTAATACTTTTTAAAAAATCTTCTAATATTTGGTTTTGTTGCATAGCTTCTTCGCTTCCTTGCAATTCTCTATCATTTAAATCTTGAATTTTTTTAGCAATTCCTCTATAAACTTCTTCTGTTACCATTTTATCTTTCTTTATTTCATAAATATTATAACTATGTTTTTCTATATAAAATACAGTTGGTAAACCCAGACGAATTTGAAGGTCGCTATTACTACTATTTAATTGTGCTTGTGCTGCGGTCATAAATATTTCTTTAAAACCTAATAAACTATTATCAGCAGGATATAATTTTTGAAATATTCCTGTATATTTTGATGCTACCGGTTTATAATCAAATATTGCTTTTACTTTTAATTCTATATAATACATTTCACCCTTAACTAATTCTTCTGGCTCTAACGGCACTAAATTATTAGGCTTTGCCCATTTTATTCCTGTAAGCGACATATATATATATCTTTATTTTTTATTTTTTCTTGTTCTTGTTCTTGTTCTTTTTAAATTTCTTCTAAAGTTTTGTGTTATACTTTGCTTCCTATCGTTTCGCTTATTAGTAATTGAAAATACTGTCCAAGGTAATTGCGGTCTATCATGTAAAAAATGTCTTAGATATGCCCATTGCCTATTTTGGTCGCAAAATTCATCTTTCAAAAAAGGCGTTCCACAAGAATTTCCATATCGCAATTCAAAAGACATATTTTTTGCCATAGTTCCATCTATTACACAACCATCTAATGCGCCACGAGGAGCATACGGTTTTGGTCTACTTGGGTCAGACATATATTCTCTTGCATCTAAATCATAATGAGAACAACATGTCCTAGAACAAGGATTTGTCTTGTTTAAATAGACATCATAATGGTCGGCAATAATCAATTTAGCAATGTCTATATTTATTTTTCCTTTATGTTCTTCCATTAAATCAGTTAAACGCACTCTTCGTGCACCTTGATGTCTTCGTATATCATCATATCCAGTATCAGCACATTCTAAATTTCTAATACGAGGATCATATGGCGCATTAAACCCAACAAAATATCCATTTTTAGTTCGTTTTTCGCTATGATATTTTAATCCAAGCTCTAGTAACATGATTTCATTTGTATTTATATCACCAAACATCCATGAATTCGCATAATCGCCAGAATTACCTTTTAATAAAATTTCTACATAATCATCTAAATTATTTCCATACTGCATAGCTTTACGAATTCTACAAGAAATAGGTAATTTATTTTCAAAAGGGAGAAAACCGCCAATTGTAGTTTCAGTGCCAATAATTCCTTTGCTTGTTACAAAAAAATCAGTACCAGACCAAATAAAACCAGCAAACGCTTGATATAAAATACGATTACCTTTATCACATTGAATATCAATAACACAATTCGCATATTGTCCATCTACGAAATTAGAAAAATTATTATGAGCGCAAACGATTTTACCATCGTCTGTAAAATCTTTGCCAGTTGCCATAAACGCACTACATCTTTCTTGTTGTCCTTTTCCTTTATTTCGCAAACCTCCACCTTCGCCATGATGTTGTTTAACAGACGAACCAGTCGCGTCATCATCTCTATGAGCAATCCAATTTTCAGTTAAAGCAAAATAATTATTCCAAGCAATAATTTCATCCAAATCTGTTTTAGTTCCGCCTGCATTGATACCTTCTGCTATACCTTTCATTTCAAGATAATATTCATTAAACTCTTTTATTAATGTTTCTTCATAAAGTTCCTTGCCTGCTTTAATAAAAGTATCCCATGTTTCACCATAATCTTCATAAACAATAAAATTCAACATTTTTTGAATTTCTTTAAACTCTTTTGCTACAAAATATCCGTGCGCATATCCTCTTTCTCTCGGTGAGCCTTTTATAGAAATGTATTTCCATCCATTTAAATCATATGATATACCATTTTTTAGTTTCATAATAGAAGAGTTCATTATCCTTATATTATGATTAGATCTTTTTATTTTTTGTTTTTTGTTTTTGTTTTTTATTTTTTGTTTTTTTTGTTTTTTATTCACTTCTTTTAATTTTCTTATTCTTATTTTTTTTATTAGTTGAAACCTTTGTATATTTTGTTATTTTCTTTGCGGATTTTGTTTGATTTTCAAAATGTTCATCTTGCTGGTCATCTTTTTTGTTTGCGGTTTTGTGAATAGGTAAATTCAATGCTTTGGATACTAAATGGAAAAAACTAATAAAATATCCTATAAGAAGAATGCCAAAAGCAATAATATCACTTCTGTATATTTTTTGTTTTAAATAGAATTGATTAATTAATAATACAAGTGTAAATTGAAGAATAATTAGTAAAAAAGTATCTTGAGTCGGAGTAGCCAACTCATATTTATTACCAATATTAATCGCAAAAGTCATAAAAAACCAATCTGCCCAAGCAAAAGGTATTGCCATAGTAAAAGCTTGCCAATAAGTTAAATTTTTAAAAGGAAGCGTAACATATTGACCCCACATAGACAAACTTTGACCAGTAACAAATAATAATAAATAAGCAATATATTGTAACGGTTTAGAAGTATCCAAATTTAAAATCATTCGATTAATAATATATAATATGTAAATATATTTGTATATTTGTATTATATAAATAAATACTAGAATGAAAATGAATTTTACATTTACAGTTTTATATTGGATATTTCTAAATATATTGATTGTGGCTTGTATGGATTTAGCATTATTTATGCAAACCACCTTAAAAGGCAAAGAAGCGACTATATATAATAAATTATTAAGTAGTGAGTTCTGGGCGACAATGGAGTGGTTAATTTTAGTACCAGCACAAAGAATTGGAAATACTTTTTTAAATCCAGCGCAGTTAAATTTATCGTCTTTTGTATTTGATTTCTTAGGGCAAATCGTGACAAATAATTATTGGTTAAAGATTGGGACTACGATAGACGATTATATAGGAATGATAATTATATTAATAGGAATGGCCTGTTCTAAATTACAGGTCTTTGGGTAAAGAGAATGAATAAAGAATTTATTATATCATAATCATTCCCATAATTACAAAGAGTAAAATAAATGGAATAAGAAATAAAAACCATGCTATTCCAGAATGGCCATCTTTACAAATTAAATTCAAAAACCATGTCCAGAATAAAATGTATATAAATTTAACAATAAAAATAATGGTAGTATTTGGAACGTTTGCTGAAAATGAACCTAGATTATATACATTATGATTGCCTAAATTTTGAATAACTAATATGATTAATCCAACAATAGAAATCACGAAATATAAAAAAGCAGGAGTACATAATTCTTTCATTTTTCTTGGAAATGCCATTATGAAATATGTATAGATAAAATATATTTTTATTACAGAATATATTTTATGTTTTTTATTTTTTATATTTTTTAGTATTATTTTTTATTTTAGATCTTAACACTGCTTCGCAATTGATCCATATAAGGTAAAGGACTAACTGGTTGCGTATAACCATTTACCGCATTATACGCACTTCCTAATCCATACGTAAATGTTCTTCCAATATTTAGTAAATCCTGTGGTATTAATCCACCGCCTCTTACTTTCTTTGTTCTATGTTTTCTAGTTCTTCCCCCAGTATAAGTTCCTGTAAATAATGGTCCAGCTCTTTCTTGCATAACTTGTGTTTGTGGATCAACATGATATTGATTCATTGGATAATAATTAGTAACGCCATCTTGACCAGCTACTCCAGGCCAATTACTAATATTAGGAGTCCATGGTGCACCAACTAATGCCGGAGGTAATGGTGGTAAATTAGCACTACCGCCACCCATTTTAATACACATTTTTTTTGATTTATGTTTGACGCCTCCCATAAACGGTAATCCACAACCACATCCGCCTCCATTTTTTAATGTTTTACCTTTTCTAGACTTGTTTGCTAAATTACTGCATCCTTTTTGTTTCCATAGTCTTTGTTTTTTTGTTTTACGCATTCTTTTATTACTTCTCATATTATATATTATCTAAAGAAATTAAGATTTGAATACCATTATTTATAAAATCTTTGCGAAAAATAATAACCATGTGCTTTAGCTTCTATTTGATTTAAATTATAATCATTGACATATAATCTACTAACTTCATTGTGATTGTAATTAAAAACATATTTATATTCAGGTTTATTAAAAAGACAAGAAAATACAAATTCTTCTGGAAAAGTAGATAAAAAAGGGAGTCCTAATTTAACCATTTCGTAATATTCATTAATAAATCTTTGAATCATTGGTGATGATAAATTTAACCCAAAAACAATACTATTTATATTAATATCTTCTTTAATATTTCGTTTCATCATATTACTTAACAAATCAATAGTACTTGGAAGAACTACAAGGTCATAAAAATCAATATTTGGATTAGGTTCAAGAACATGTGGATAAAATGGTCTAAAAATAGCATCATGTTCTTTTAAAAAATCAAATAATTTTTCAGGATTATTTAAAGCATAACAAGCAGCATCCAACCATATTACTTGATCAAAACCTTTTTTTTGTGCTTCTAATATCATGAATATTTTGAAAGAATAAGGCACTCCGACATATTTCATTTCAGTGCCTGTGGGATTTGGAAATCCACCATTAAATATATAAAAATAACCATTAAAACCGACTTCTTCTAGAGATTGAAGTATTGTTTTTGAATAATCATTTCTATCAGTATTTAATGATGAATAACACACAAAACAATTTTTTCCATTTCCTCCATCGCCTAATTTATATAAATTTTGTGTAGGCAAAATATTATTAGATAAATCAATAATAGTCATATTTATACCTTTAGCACATCTATCTCTCACCCAATAAAAAGGCCATTTAAAATTTTCATTATATTCATCTTCAACAACATCATCTATATATTTTTCTCTTAATAAATTTTGTATATGATTTAATTCTTCATTTGAATATTCCGTTTTATCTTCAATGTCTATTAAAAATGGATTTTGAAGTGTTTTAAAATAATCAATTTTGTTCATATATTTTTACATATTTAAGTATTTTTAAATTCTAAAATATGAATATATATTAGAAATAAAATGAATATATCTAATATATCCAATATAAAAAAATTCAAAAATCTAATACCTTTATTTTTAACAATAGGAATTTTAATATATATTATATTTTTTTTAATTAATTATAAATCATATCTTCTTGGAATAGAAGGTATGAAAAATCAATCGACAATTCCAAGTAGCGCAACAACTAATTTAGAAGATAATTTTTGTAAATTTTATGAATCGGATGAAAGCGCTGGAAATTTAGAACAGGCGTGTAATAGTTTAACAAATTCTAATTGTAAAAATACAAGTTGTTGCGTATTGGCAAAAACCGACAAAAAAGAAAAATGTTATGCTGGCGGAAATACTGGACCAACTTTTAAATCTGATAATTCAGGTAATAAATTAGATTTTGATTCTTATTATTATATGAATAAATGTTATGGAAATTGTCCTAACTAAAATTTAAACATTAATATAAACAATAATATAAAATTAAATAATTATAATAAAAATTGAATTGAAAATAAAGAATATTAAATATAAACAAATATAATATAAAAGATGATTATACCAATTAAATGTTTTACATGTGGAATGGTTATTGCGGATAAATATAGACAATATACTGAAGAAGTAAGAAAGAAGAAATTGGCAAAAGGAATAGATTTAGAGAGAGTGTTATATTTAACAAAAGATTTTCATGAAAAAACGATTGAAGGAGAAGTCATGGACGAATTAGGATTACGAAAAATGTGCTGCAGAAGACATATATTAACTCATGTAGATATTGAATAATATAATAATTATAAAATTTTTATAAAAATTTTATAATAATTATAAAATTTTTATAAAAATTTGTAAATTAATTTCTAAACATATAATATAATGAAAAGTAGAAGAAATGCGCGTAGAACTAGAAGAGGAGGAGTCCAACGTCATGGTCCACCGCTACATGGAGTAGTACAACCACAAGTCCAACGTAATGGTCCACCGCTACATGGAGGTAGATCAAGACGCCGAAGAGGAGGAGTCCACCTACATGGAGTAGTACTACCAAATGGAGGTAGATCAAGACGCCGAAGAGGAGGAGTCCACCTACATGGAGTAGTACTACCAAATGGAGGTAGATCAAGACGCCGAAGAGGAGGAGTCCACCTACATGGAGTAGTACTACCAAATGGAGGTAGATCAAGACGCCGAAGAGGAGGAAGAACAGGAGGAGCATACGCTTCTGTTCCTTCTCCTATTATACCATTGGGCGATTAAAATGCGCAATGTAACGTTGCCTTTATACTCATTTATCGCCCACAAGTGGGCGTTATAAATGAGAAAAAGTGTAAGAGAGGTGGATCTAGGCGCCGAAGAGGAGGAGGATATGGTTCTGTTCTTTCTGTTCCTGTTACTACTCACCTTCCTATTAAGAAAGGTGGATCAAGACGTTGAAGAAAGATATTATCATATAAGTATGGCAGCTTATGTCGCAAAGTATAATTAAATAAATCAATTGTTTTAGAAGCATTTTGGAAATGGTATATAGATGTTTGTAATATACGAATTATTTATAGTCCTTTATTAGCTACTTTGATTAGAATATAATAAAATTTTTATTATTTTTCTCTAAAATATATTTACAGTAATGCCTTTACTCGTTTTTATTTTTTTATCAATTTTGTCAGTTTTCCCATTTTTTTCAATTTTCTCATTTTTTACTTTTTTAGTATCTTTTTTATGTGTATTATCATGACATTTTTCACATAAAGATAATAAATTAGCAGGGTGATTTTTATGAAAAGATGACCCATCCTTTAATGTTATAAAACCATCATCATTTGCGTCTTGTTGATGCTGTAAATGATGTACTTCTTTACCCATTTCTAAACCACAGATTTCACACATGGTGACTATTTTTTTACTATTAAAATGAGATGTCTTGAGAGAAAGAATACTTCCTGATGTTTCATTATATTTCATACGAATATTATGAGCCCTTTCTAAAAATTCATCAGGCAAACTAAGTGATTTACACACTTCTAATCCATACATATTATCGCCTGGTCCGTCCTTTAATTTACGATCATAAATCAATAAATCCTTTTCTTTATCATAAATTACTTCCATATGTTTGAGAGATAATGTTGGCAACTCAGTAATTTCATCATAATTAATAATTTCATGTAAATGTGTAGCAAAAATAAAACTTGATTGTTTTTCTGCTAACATTTGTATTCCTGTAACAAAAATACTTTTTGCCGAAATACTTTCTGTACCTGAGCATAATTCATCTCCTAATATTAAACTATTTTTATCGGCTAATCTTAAAATGGTTCTTAATTCAGACATCTCAACAGCAAAAGTGGAGAGACCTTTATGAATATCATCATTGCCAAGAATACGAGTAAAAATATATTTATAAGGGGAAAATTGAAATGATTGGCAAGGCACATATAATCCAGCTTGAGCCATTACAACAGCTATTCCAATAGAACGAATAAAACTGGTTTTACCTACCGCGTTAGTGCCATATAATAGGATACCATCTATTTGTTCTGCTTGACCTAACATAATATCATTGGCAACATATAATTCATTTTGTTGAATATGTTCAATTAATCCATGTCTAAGACCTGTTGCGTTAATGAAAGATTTTTCTGAATCAATAATTTCTGGTTTACAATAATTGAATTTTTTGGCAATCATAGCTTTCGCATAAATAAAATCAATCATTGTTACGAATTCTATAATCGTATCAAATTGTATTTGATAATCTTCTAATTTTTCAACAATTTGCTTATAATAAACTTGTGTTAATAATTCTTTCATATGAATCTTAGTAACTGAAATTGTTTTACATAATGCTTTGACAATTGGAATACTAATAGTATCATTGCTCTCTGTTTGTTTTTGAAAATCTAACATATCTTTAGAGATTTTTAAATTAAATGAACAATCTTTATTGTTATAAGAAGATTTATACGAGAGACAAATTGTTTCTTCCGTTGAACTAATTGATTGTTTTAATAAGGTACATCTTCTTTTTGTGGAAACTAAACTAATATTATTCTTTTCAGTTTCATGTAATTTTACATAATCCGAATTTGTTTTACTAGATTTGCTACCAGCTTTTTCATATTTGGCAATTGTTTTATTAAAATGTTGACGAATCGCTTCTAACATATCTATTGAATCAAACAATAATAATGTTTTGTTATCTAATTCCGCATCTACGCCTTTTTTAAAGAAATTAATATCAAATTGTTGTGTGTTTTCAATGTCTTCACACATTGGCATATCTAATTTGGTTTCAAAAAATTCAATCAACTCTTGACAATAAAAAGGAAAATCTGTTGTGGTCTTTAAGTAGTTTGTTAATATATTATCATCGCAAATATTTTCATATACTTCTTTTATATTGAATAAATTTTTATAAAATTGGAAAAGCATTTTTGGTGATATTTTTTTCATAATAATCTGTCTGTTTAATTTTGAGATATCTTTTATACAGGATAATTTACTGGGTAAGAATTCAAAAGTAGATAAATTTTGAAGTATATAGTCTGTTGTATTATATTCATTTTGTAAATATTGAATATTAGTAGTCGGATTTAAAAAATGATAGGAAAAACGGCGCTTACCCATAGAAGTGATACAAATATTCAACATTTTTTCAATAGATGACAGTCTTCCTTTTTTATTATTTGGATTTTCATCTATTATATTCAATTGTTTTAATGAGTGATTTGCTAATATAAGACGATCACTACAATTTTCAAATTGAGGTTCCGCAATTTTATTAATTAAATTAGGATTATGTTGATAAATAAAATCTAGTAAAAAACAAAAAGATTGTGTTGCTATTGTGTTTTCGTAGAAATTTTGAAAGAAACTATCATAATCATTGATTTTATAAAAACGTGTAAATAATTCTTTTTGATATATTTGTTTCTCACTGTTGAATGCTCTTTTAACTATTTCAGATTTGGATACATCAGATACATCATTTAATAGTGAAATTTTATGAATAGAATTACAGTCTACGTTTGCAAAATTTAATATTTCATTCATTTCATTTTCTGTTATATTACCAATAATTAATACCTCGCTGGGTTTAAAAATAGAAATAAAACGTTCTAATTCATCAAAGGTTGTTGGATTTTTTAGATACGTTTCTTTAAATTCAAAAATAGATGTTTTTCCAGTATAAATATCAATATTTGATAATCCTACTTGTACAATTTTATTTTTGTTATTTTTATTATTATTGTTATTGTTATTATTTTTATCAGAAGTCAATTTTTTCAAAAGAAAAGAAGTCCCTACATCAATCACATTTATCCAAATTGCTGTTGTATTATTAGTTATATGAGAAGATTCTGGAGAGAAATAAGTGCCTGGAGAAAAAATTCCAGCTAAATTTCTCGTCTTGACATCATCCGAATTTTGAGTATAAACTACAATTGTATAACCAGCATCCTGTAATTTTTTCAAATATTTATCAATCATATAATGGCTAAAGCCAGCCATAATAACATTTTCTTGATTTATACACGATTTTTTGTCTGCTATATTTAAATCACATATTTGTGAAAAATCTACAATATTGCTTCCGGTTATTTCGGCTGTTTTTTTATTTTGGAGCGCATAAACCTCAAAAAATGCACCTACTTGCATAAGCAATATTGTATTTTTACCATATTCTAATTTATATTTTTGTGTTAATTCAAAATATTCTTTTACTAGTGCCATATATAAATACTCTAAACTTAATAGTACTTATATATATCATTTGTTCTTTAATATAATTCATAATACAATAAAAATTATATCTTAATGCCTGTCTATTATGGAAAAATCATCATCTGGCAATCCTAAACCAATAGTTAATAATTTTTTTTTTAAATAACGAAAATAATGTTTGTCAATTAAATTTAATGTGTAATATAAATTTTTTAATATTATTAACAACCAATTTATATAAAAAGGTAATACCATTTTATATCTATGTTCATTTAATATATCTTCTTTTGCATTTTCATTATAAATAGAAAACTCTGTATTAAAATTATCTTCAGGATTTTTAAACATTATTTTATAACCATAAATCATGTTATTATTACTATTTAATCTCCATACAAATTTTTTAAAATCGCTTTTTTTGGCATGTAAAAAATGTTGCATTTTATTTATAATAGATTGTTCGTTATCCGTAAAAATATCCACATCAATATCACTTTTTCCTGGAAAATAATCATCTCGTTGAATGCTACCAAAAAAATAAATAGGCGTATTATCTAAATATTTGCTTAAATCGTCAAAAAATAGTTTTTGACTATCTGTTAAGTTATTTTTAGTTGTTTCCATACTTACAATAAATATATATAAAATATTTTTTAATAATTATCATTTATTTTTTATTTTTAGACTTTGATTTTTGGATTTTAATTTTTGGATCTTGATTTTTTGGACCTTGATTTTTTAGATTTTTTATTTATTTTTTTACGAGTTTTTAAACCATGTCCTCTATTCATTTGTAATGTTTTTAAAGATTCGTATAAAGAAATACGATTTCTAGCATACGATTTTGGAGACATAGTTGAAGTTGGCGAATTGGGTCTTAATGATTCTTTTTCTGTAAAATCACGATTTTTGTAAGCTCTACAGGCGACATCTATAATATTAATAATATTAAATCCTAATGAATGTAAATATTCGCAAAGATATTGTAATGAAACAATATTATTCGCACTTTCAATATAAGATGAAAATCCTCTATTAAATGCTGTCTTTGATTTTAATAAATTATCGCCGACCTTAATATTTACGCGACCTGGCTGTTTTTGGTCATAATTACATATATCTATAACATGAATACCAAATTTAAAATCATTTACTATGGTTGGATTTTTACTATCTGAAAATTGATATAATTTATTTATAACTGGCGTATACATGCGATGTGTTAATGCTGATTCCGCATCTTCAATTGTAAATAGGTCTTCTCTAGTAAGCGGACGCGAACCTCTACTTTGTCTTGTTCTTGCCGCAGATGTATTATTATGTATTGATTTTAGATATTCTAATGGGTTATATGGTCGTTCAACAATAGCACCATCTTTGTCTGTAGCTTCACTTAAAAATTGAGATTTTAAAAAATTATAACTACTTATTGGGGTTACAGAACCATCTTTTAAAAAATGAAAATCAGGCATTCGTTGACATTTATTCGCATTTGGAAAATCTTCATACAATTTTTCAATATATTTTTTTTTACTCTTCGTTGGCAATCCTCTTTGATATTCTAAATGATGCTTATCAAAATCTTTGTTAATATTATCTAATGCTTTGGGGTCTAACCAAGTTACAGAACCACTTCTACCAGCATAACTTAATATTCTTACATTCTCATCAAAAAAAGGATCATTGGGCATATCTTGACCATGCGATATTATTGCTATAGTAATAATAGAAGGAATTCTAAATAATTCTTCTTCTAATAATAGGGTTTCTTCTTGGGCAGCACTATTTTCAATAGCATTAGATAATATACTATTTACTGCTTGTACGCTCTCAGAATTTTCTATGCTTTCATTACCTTCTAATATAGTTGACATACCTTTTCTACTTTTTACGCTTTTTGCGCTTTTCACTCTAGACATAATATATAATTATATTATTTAAATTTTATAATTATAAAATAAAAGTATATATATGAAACTAAAAACAAAAAAAACAAGAACAAAAAAAATAACAACAAAAAAAATAAAAAAAACAACGCCAATAAAAACAAGAACATGCAAAATAAATTATATTCATTCTTTAGATAAAGATATTGAAGCAATTATAGACGTGAATGCTATCAGAAATAATGTAAATTATTTAAAACAAAAAACTGGAACAGAATTAATGCCTGTTTTGAAAGCTGATGCGTATGGCCATGGATTAATAGAAATGTCCAAAATATTAAGAAAAATGGATATAAAATATATTGGTGTTGCTACATTGGGAGAAGCAATTTTATTAAGAAAAAATGGTGATAAAGGTCGCATCTTATCATGGTTATATGATATAGATGGACATGAATTAATACGCGCTTTAAAAATGAATCTTGATATAGCTATTTTTGATGAAAAAACAATACCAAAATTTATTAGTTTAATACCTAAAAATAAAAAAATAAAAATTACTGTTTTTGTAGATACTGGAATAAATAGAGCAGGAGTTCCTTATGATAAAGCAATAGATACATTTAAAATATTAAATAAATGTCCTCAAATAGAAATAGTTGGAATGATGTCACATTTAATATGTTCTGAAATAAAAAATAGTCCTATTGTGAATGAACAATTACGTAAATTTAGAGAATTACGTAATAACTTAGATAAAATTGGAATAAAACCACCATTAGTTCATATAGCAAATACAGGTGGTTGTTTAAATTATGATGTGTCAGATTTTACATTATCGCGTCCAGGATCTGGAATATATGGAATACCGCCTTCTTTTAAAATAAATAAAAATTTATATCCAACGATGTCTCTAAAATCTTATATAATTCAAATAAAAGAAGTAGAAAAAGGGGATGGAATAGGCTATGATTGGAAATATATTGCTCCTAGGAAAATGAAAATATGTATATTGCCATGTGGTTATGCAGATTTAATACCAAGAAATACGTCTTTAAAATTATATGTATACATTAATGGAACAAAGAGAAAAGTATTAGGATTAATAAGTATGGATCAAATAGTTGTTGAATCAAAAGATATTGATAAAGTAAATGATAAAGTATATATTTTTGGAAATGGGCAAAATTGTCCTCAAACTATTTTTGATATAGCGAATTTATCTAAAACAATTCCATTAGAAATATTAACTCATGTAAGTTATCGTATAAATAGAGTATATATTCATAATTCATAATTCATAATTCATAATTTATAATTAAATTTCTGTTTCACTTAAAAAATTATGTAATAATACATCTTTGTTATTATTTGTAATGTCGCCAGTTAATATAGATGATTCATATATTTTTCTTATCACATCATTTGGAGCATTACTTCCGGCTTTTAATAATCCATGATCTTTTAAATATTTTTTTACTTCATTAATTGAATTTTTTTTTAATTCTTTATGAGCATTGATTATTTTTTTACGAGTATTGCGATCTTTAATTAAAACGCCTACTTGTTTTTTTAATGCGGATTTACCTAATGTATATCTTCTTCTTATTGTTTTTTTTATTAATTTTTTTGGCTCATTAATATAATCATCAACTATTTCTTGTAATGGATTTTCTAATTCTATTTTTTCTGATTGAATATTTTGATTCGCATAGATTTGTGGTTTAATGACATTTTGAGACATTAACATTTTTTCAGATTGTAATAATTCTTGTTGTTTTTTCATTTTTTCTTGAAGAATTTTTAATCTGTTCTCTCTATCTGATAATTCATAACTTTGAGAATTAGGTAAATGATTGGTTTGTTGACTAAAATTTTGTATAGAAATAGGTTGCGTAGAAATAGGTTGCGTAGAAATAGGTTGCGTAGAAATAGGTTGCGTAGAAATAGGATGCGTAGAAATAGGATTTTTTCTTGTTGATTGCCATACACGATATGTTGGTTTTTGTCCACCTTTTAAACAACCATATGGCGTCTCATTTTGTGGAGTACTATTAATTTTTATTTCAGGAGTATTATATTCTATATTAATAACAGGTTCTTGTAATTCTTCTGGTAATTCTAATTGAACATAGGGCATTATTTTCATATTATCTTCATTATGCTGATAGTAATTAGTTGGATTTTTTACAGTTTTTCTTAACAAATTCTCTCGTTTTTCTTTTACTGTCTTTTCATAATTTTCTTTTGTATCTAATTCTTTTTTTTGTTTTGATAAGGAAGATAAATAATTTATTGAATCCATAAATTCATCTGTAAATGCGCCAATTTCTTCACTGGAATTGTCATTGGCATTAGTATTAAGTTTGCCTTCCTTGGCTTTTTTATTGTTATTATTATTATTATTGTTGTTATTAGCGTTATTGTTATTATTGTTATTATTCTCATCACTTTTATGTTTTTTAATTCTTTCTAATAATTGTTTTTTAATTAAATTAGGATTAATAAGCGGCGCTTTGTTCTGTCTTGTTTTTTTCTCTCTATTTTTTTGTGTTTTACCAGACAAATTAAACAATTCAGGATTTATTTTAATTGTTTTTTTTAACGACATTACTTTATTTGTATTATACTAATGAAAACAATTTAACGAAAAAAACACATTTTATTTCTAAATCAAATAAGTAATTGATAATATAAAAATACAATTGATTATTAAATTTATATATCGTATATTGAAGTAAATTTTCGCATAGATTATTAATATAATAAACAATTTAAAAACAAATTGAAATAATTAATAACTCATAAATGAATTCAATAACAATAAATATGACAACTCCATTCAATGATAGTAACAATAATAATGAAAGTATTGAAAATAAAAGTATTGAAAATAAAAGTATTGAAAATGAACAATATATTGAAGAACCATGGCATATTATTGAATCATATTTCAAAGGTTGTCATTTAGATAGATTAGTTCGCCATCAAATTGAATCTTACAATGATTTTGTGGGACAACAATTACAAAAAACAATAGAAATGTTTAATCCTGTTCATATTGCTTCTGAACATGATTATGACCCTAAATCAGAAAAATATTCATTAGAATTATTTGTAACATTTGAAAATTTCCATATTTATCGTCCACAAATTCATGAGAATAATGGTGCTACTAAATTAATGTTTCCACAAGAAGCCAGGCTAAGAAATTTTACGTATGCTTCAGCAATGACAATTGATATAAATATTAAATTTGTAATACGTAATGGAGAGAACTTGGAAAATACACAGACCTTTTATAAAAGTTTACCAAAGATTCATATTGGAAAATTGCCCATTATGTTAAAATCAAGTATTTGTGTTCTTTCACAATACAAACACATCAATTCAAATAGTACTGGCGAATGTAAATTTGATGCTGGTGGTTATTTTATTATTAATGGTTCAGAAAAAACAGTGTTAGGACAAGAACGTGCCGCAGAAAATAAAGTATATTGTTTTAATGTTAGTAAAAATAATACAAAATATACTTGGATGGCTGAAGTTAAGTCTATTCCAGATTATAAATGTATATCGCCTAAACAAATTAATATGATGGTTTCTTCTAAAAATAATGGATTTGGTTATGCTATGCTAGTTCAATTACCAAGAGTAAAACAACCTATTCCATTATTTATTGTATTTCGTGCGTTAGGTATTATGTCAGATAAAGAAATTTGTGAAAGAATCTTGCTCAACATTGATGCCGAAAAATATAAGAATATGTTAAATGGATTACAAGCATCTATTATAGAAGCAAATACGATTCTTACACAACAAGATGCGGTTCGTTATATTACAAATTATGTAATGTATACGCCAATTAATATGGATAAAGAAACAGGAATTAAAAAGAAGCATGAATTTACATTAGATATTTTAAGTAATGATTTATTTCCACACTGTAATACAGCGGTTCAAAAGATTTATTTCTTAGGATATATGGCGAATCGTTTATTACAAGCCAGTTTTGAATTAGTAAAACAAGATGACCGTGATTCTTATTTGAATAAACGTGTTGATTTAACTGGCGCATTATTAAATAATTTATTTCGTAATTATTTCAATAAGCTAGTCAAAGACATGGAAAAACAAATTATTAAAGAAATTAATACTGGGTCATGGAAATCTACAGACGATTATGAAAATATTGTAAATCATACCAATATTTATAAGATTATCAAATCAACTACTATTGAGAATGGATTAAAGCGAGCGCTTTCTACTGGTGATTTTGGTATTAAACATACTAATAGCAATAAAGTGGGCGTAGCGCAAGTGTTGAATAGATTGACTTATGTAGGCAGTTTAAGTCATTTACGTAGAATTTCAACTCCAACAGACAAAAGTGGTAAATTAATTCCGCCACGTAAATTACATAATACGACATGGGGCTATTTATGTCCAGCAGAAACGCCAGAAGGTCAGTCTGTTGGTGTAGTTAAAAATTTATCTTACATGACACATATTACTATTCATTCCAATTCAATGCCTATTTATGAATATGTGATGCCAAATATTACAGATATTCAAAATTTGACAGCAGTTGACATGTTTGATAAAGTAAAAGTATTTATAAATGGTTGTTGGATCGGTATAACAGAAAAACCAGAAGAATTATATAAAATGTTGAAATACAAGAAGCAACAAGGTATTATCAATGTATTTACGTCCATTATATTTGATTACAAGATGGCAGAGATTCGTATTTGTAACGATGCTGGACGTGTGACTAGACCTGTATTACGAGTTGAAAATAATAAACTTGTTTTAAATAAAACAGTAATTAAAGATTTAGTAGATGGCAAATTAGAATGGGATGATTTGATGACAACATGTAAATTAAAAAATGCTGTATTGGAATATATTGATCCAGAAGAACAATCATTAAGTATGATTGTCATGAAACCGAGTGATTTATTACCAAAACAAGATGATGAAATTTATAAATACACTCATTGTGAAATTCATCCTAGTACTATTTTTGGAATTTTAGCATCATGTATTCCATTTCCAGAGCATAATCAATCACCTAGAAATACATATCAATCAGCACAAGCAAAACAGGCGATGGGTGTATATGTAACCAATTATGATAGTAGAATGGATAAAACCGCATATGTTTTGAATTATCCTGCAAGACCATTAGTAGACACAAGAATTATGGATATGATTCATATTAATAAAATTCCATCTGGATTTACAGTAGTCGTTGCTATTATGACGCATACTGGTTATAATCAAGAAGATTCTTTGCTATTTAACAAAGGATCTATTGATAGAGGATTGTTTCAAGCAACTATTTATCATACAGAAAAAGATGAAGACAAACAAAAAATCAATGGTGATGAAGAAATACGATGTAAACCAGACCCAAATAAAACAAAAGGAATGAAATTTGCCAATTACGGAAAAGTAAATAGTAAAGGAGTTATTCCTGAAAATACATTAATTCAAAACAGAGATGTAATAATTTCCAAGATTACGCCTATTAAGGAAAATAGAAATGACCCAACGAAAGTAATCAAATATGAAGATCAAAGTAGAATTTATAAGACAGATGAAGAAGTATATGTAGATAAAAATTATATTGATCGTAATGGAGATGGATATAGTTTTGCGAAAGTCCGTATTCGTGCCGTAAGAAAACCGGTAATTGGAGACAAATTTTCAAGTAGAAGTGGACAAAAAGGTACAATTGGTAATATTATTCCTGAAGAAGACATGCCATTTACTAAAGATGGAATTCGTCCAGACATTATTTTAAATCCACATGCTATTCCATCACGTATGACAATAGCACATTTAAAAGAGACTGTTTTAGCAAAAGTATTATTAGAATTAGGATTATTTGGAGATGGAACAAGTTTTGGAGAGTTAAGCATCAATATTATTTGTGAAGAATTATTAAAAGTAGGATATGAAGCCAATGGCAATGAATTATTATATAATGGTCTTACAGGAGAACAGCATGAATGTAGCATATTTACAGGACCAGTATTTTATCAGAGATTAAAGCATATGGTTGCTGATAAACAACATAGTAGATCAAATGGTCCTATGGTAAATTTAACACGACAACCAGCGGAAGGTAGATCGCGTGATGGTGGATTACGATTTGGTGAAATGGAAAGAGATACAACAGTTGCACATGGAGCAGCGCGATTTACGAAAGAAAGATTGTATGACGTTTCTGATAAATATAGCGTACATGCTTGTAAAAAATGTGGAATGATTGCTTCTTATAATGATGCTGTACATATTCATAGATGTAGGACATGTGATAATCGTACTGATTTTGCTTATGTCCAAATTCCATATGCTTGTAAACTATTATTTCAAGAATTAATAACAATGAATATTGCTCCTCGTATAATGACAGACCATTAAAATAGATAAATAGATATGTTAATTATAAATAAAAAAATAGATGGATTGTAAATAAAAATATGAATGAATCGTAAATAATAATTTAATTTAATATTTAAAAATGTTTTTTTATTATTGTTGATATATATATAATGGCAGGACAAAGCGAATTTTTATATGGTTCCGTTGGAATTACACCAATTATTTCAATGGGAATGCCTGGATATTCACCTTTAGGGAAAGGATTAAGAGGGTTTGTTCCTCAACAAGTTCAAACATCAGATAATACTTATGAAGATTTTGAACAACAACGTTTTCAAGTAGTTCAAGCTTGGAATAATGTATATAAAGCTCAATTAGCAAGTACCAATGCTGTTCGTAAACAAAAATTTGGTCGCGTTATTACACCGTTTCGTGCTGTAAATAATGCTGGTGATATATTAGGTCGTCCATATTATTCTTGTGGAACAGGTTGTCAAACATTTCAAAGTAGACCTGGATTATATGGATTAAAAGGAAAATTTGGAGCAACACAACAATTATGTGATGGTACTGATGTTCCTGCGGCGACTTGTAATGTTAAATATGTATATGATAGTTCAGATTATTCTAGATATTTAAAACAAAAAGCGATTGTTTCTACTTATAATAATTTAACAAATGGTGGAAATGAATATAATGGAAGTCAAGTTGCGTGGAAAGCCATTAGACGTTATTAAATGGTTTTCTTTACAAATTAATATTTTTAACTAAAAAATAATTAAATATATTAATATATAATATATGTCAGGAAAAGATAGCATGCCAGAATTAAATGAGTCAAATTCATTTATGCCAATTAAGCCAGATAAATTTCTAGCGTTATTAAGTCCTTCTTCAGTTTCTCAAACAAATTCAACTACGCCAAAAACACCAAAAACGCCAAAAAGTCAAAGAACAAGTCCATTATCTCTATTTTTTGGTAATCGTCTTTTAACGCCAGAAGAAAAAGAAGCAGAAAGAATAAGAGTTTTGAAAGAAGCGCCTGAATGGGCTAAATCAGAAGAAATAAGTGAATCTAATAGACAATATCACGATGCTGATATGGAAAGAGCTGATATATATGAAAGAAGCAGAGAAGACAACAGAAAATTAAATGAACAAATATTTCAAGAAGAAGATAAAGCTAGACAAGCTAAACTTGAAGAAATGAAAGAATTTTTAAAAAATAAATCTGCGTATGGAGGTATAAAAAGGACTAAAAAATCCAGGAAATCTAAAAAATCCAAGAAAAGTAAGAAATCCAAAAAAAATAAGAAGAGCAAGAAATCCAAGAGATCTAGAAAATATAAAAAATAATATTAATGTTTCTTATAAGTTTTTGATTTTTTACTTTTCCCACTCTTTCTAGATTTTTTACCGCCAATATTGCCAATAGCGTAAGAATATGTATTTCCTACTGGGTCATCAAATTCTTTATTTTGCGTATCATCTATATTATTTATAGGATTAAAACTATTATAGCCTATAGTGCTGGCTATAATAATTGCCATACCGCCTAACACAAATCCAGTTACTATCAAAGGATTAAATGGTTGTGTCATTAATATAAATGTATATTATTTTTATTTTTATTTTTATTTTTATTTTTATTTTTTATTTTTATTTTTTATTTTTATTTTTATTTTTTATTTTTTATTTTTTATTTTTCTTAGATTTCCTACTCTTTTTAGATTTTCTACTTTTTCTACTTTTTTTAGACTTTTTACCACCATCAATATCATCTACAGGATATCCAGTTGACAATGGAATATCAACATTATTTGCAACAGGTAATAAATTATTATTTTCATTATTATTCATTTGTTGAACATTAGCGTATGGTATACTTTCTACAGGCGCTTCTTTAATAATATCATTATCAGAATCATCATTTTTACTCATAAAAAAATAAGTGGTTCCTCCAATAACAGTTAATCCTAGACCAATTCCAAATACAATATTTAAATTAGTTCCATCCATAATAATATATAATTATATATTATTTTTTTCATAATGTATAATATATGTCAAACAATTACGCTTCTTATTATATTCCACCATCAGCAGTCCAATATGATAATTATGTTTGTGCCCAAACCACTGGTCCATTAAATAGTTCGCAAACGCCGAATCAATTAGGATATCATAGTTATGGTGTGTTAACTGGAGTACATCCAAATCCACCACAATTTTATCCTGCTAGTAATTCAAGTGAATTTTCTCAAGCACGTTTCCAATATGCTCAGGCAGATTCTTCTAAAAAACAACAAGCAATAGCAAGAGCTAAAGTATTAGAAAGTTCACATCCATATAGATTTTTTTCTGCTTCAACGCAAAGACAATTGCCTGTTTCAAATTCACATATGAATTATATACCACCTACGCCTTCTTCTATGTATACGTCAATTAGAAAGAGACAAGCTGTAGGAAAAAGTTCATTTAATCAGGGAATAACTATAAATAATCAAATATATACACAACCAATGTCTTATAAAAGTTATAACACGAATGATGTTAGAACCAGTTTACGAATGGCCAGAAGTGGTGGATGTATTGCTCCTGCTAAAAAAGGGGCTCTTAATAATAGAACATGTACGGCTGGCGGCGGCATTTGTAATTCTGGTGCTATTTCAGGACAAGGATATTAAGTAAAAATAAAATAAATATAAAATTATATTTAGAGAATATATAAATGAACAAGTATATTGTTGAATTTTTAGGAACACTTTTTCTTACTTTTGTTATTTTAACAACAGGAAATTGGTTAGCTATAGGCGCCGCGTTAGCAGTCGCATGTCTTTTAGGAGGGGCAATTTCAGGTGGAGCATTTAACCCTGCTGTGGCTATTGCTTATCTTGCTGCTAAAAAAATATCAAGCAGTGATATCATTCCTTATATTGTTGCGGAAGTAGCAGGAGCTTTAGCCGCATATGAATTAATGAAGTTAATGGCTAGACAATAAATTTTATTTTAATAAAATAATTAAAAATGACATAATATATTATAATTTCTTTTATTATAATATATGCCAAAAAGAGCGTCAAAAAGTAGAAATATGACTACACGTAGAAGTAAAAGTATGAACAGAAGAATGAGTAGAAGAATGAGCAGAAGAGGAGGATACTGGGGAGAACAATTTTTTAATAATTATGCTAATAAAGCAACAGGATGGTTTGGAATAAGTCCATGGTTTTCTTCAACGCCACCGGTAGAAACGCCAAATTATGAATCAGCACAACCAACAATGGCGACAAATTATGAACCAGAATCAGAACAACCAACAATGGCGACAAATTATGATTCATATTCATCACAAATTCCGCCTCTAGATTCACAACCGATGCCAATAAATCCACCTTTACCACCATCACAACCCATGCCTCAACCTCAACAAGAGTTTGGACAAAATACAATCGCAAACGATTCATATAATCTTGGAGAACAAATTGGAGAAGATGAACAAGCGTTTGATTATGGAAAAGAGATGGGTAAAAATATAGAACAAGAAGATATGTATCAATCGCCAGCTGCAACAAATATGTCATCTTCCACAGCAGCTTTAGATTTACCACAAACAGCAGCAGAATATGGTGGCAAAAAACGTAGAAGAACAAAAAGAATGCGAAGACAACGTGGTGGAATAGGTGGAATGTATCAAGGATATAAACCTTTTGTAGGTGCTAATTTTCCTTCTTCGCCTAATCCACAAGGATTAAATATTTATGATGTTAAACCATACTTTAATCCTTCAAAAATGATGGGATCAGGACGAAGAACAAAACGTAATACAACAAACCGCCATAAAAAAAGAAAACATTAAGCTATTTATTATTACGTAACATTAAACGATAAAATATATAAATTCCTAAAACGCCTAACATAGCATAGTAAACTTGTATTGCTGGGTCATCTGGCAATACAGGAGCCGGATTTAAATTTTTCATATTTGAAAATATTTCTTTACATGATTGTCCAGTAATAGGATTTCTACGATCCAAATAACTACAAGGATCCATATTTTGCTGGTCAACTATGCTAACATAATGCGTTTCTGTTCCTGAAATATTATCTGAGTTGATAGTTTGTAATTTAACAGCAGAACAATTTGGTGTTCCTCCAGACATAAATGCTTGCATAATAGCAAATGGATTTAATACATTTAAATTTCCCATAGCGCCAGGAATTAACCCTTTTAAATCAGAAAAATTTTGACCCATGCCAGAAGAAATAAATGGTATGTTTCCTTGAGGCACATTGTTAATATAAATATATCTATTTACATCTTGTAATTGACAATCTGTGCCTTGACCTTGACAACTATTTATATCTTTACATTTACCACCAGTTTGTAAAAAAAATTTATTACCTAAAGGTCCTCCTGTTTTTGAAGCACCTTTTCCTGTAACTAATACTTCCACATATTGAACTAAACCATTTATATCATTTCCCATAGCATTTAAAGTTCCATCAGAAGACATACCAATTTCTTCTGGTGTTTTAATTTGTTTATAATAATCATAAGATGGACCCAATAATCTTTCTTGAACTCCATTCGCATCAGTCAATACTTCTTGAAATATATTAGACATTACTTATATATTATATGATTTAAAAAAATTATATAATTTTTATTATTTATTTCATTTTATCTCTCTTTACCTTTATTTTTACCTTTATTTTTACCTTATACAACGGCGTCTGTGCTAGAAATTCCAGTTACATCAACCGGTTGATCGCCAGCTAATTCAACTGCGGCATCTGCTTGTTGTTGTACTAACGCCTGTACTTGTTGATTTAGAAGAACTACATTATTACTTATATCTGTAACAGTTCCTTTTAGATCCATTAATTCATCTACTCTCTGTTTTAAATATGCTATATTTCCAGCATTTTGTTGAGATAATATTAGAGCATTATTTGGATCATTTGTATTATATTCTTTATATACACTTGTATCTTCACCTTCCATACCTTCTTTAAAGTTCCCAAATAATGCTGTAATAATTTGATAAAGTATTAAAAAAAGAAAAAATATTATTAAAATACTCGTCAACATTAATATATATAAATACTTTTATTTTCTTATTATAAATTATACAAATGTCATCGGCAAGTTTTCCACAAGGAATGAATTCTTATAATAATAATGCCCCATTTGCTCCTTTTTCAGCACCATATAGGTCGTGGAAAGGAATTGGTAAATATAGTTATCCGGTTGCGATTACAAGTGGAAATATTCGTCCTTTAACAAATCGCGACCCTACAAATAATGCTTTTCAGAAATTTGGACTGCCGAGACCGCTAAAATGGCAATATAGAAAAGGCACAACAACCCAATCACGCGTTACTATTATGAATCCAGATTTACCAAATCAGTATATTGAGGTAAGTCGTGAATCTAAATCTTCAAAATCATCATCATTAATAGGACAAACTATTGATCAACCTGGCAGATATATGGTTAAACATAATCCGATAGATGAAGTAGATGGAAAAGAACAATTAAATTTAAATTGTGAAAATTGTCAAGGAATTGGTCTAGTAGCTAGTTTCTCTCCTGAACCATATTTAACAAATAATCCTGAACCTTGTGTAACAAATCCTGTCTTATGTTGTAATCAAGAAAATAAAGCATTAAATCGCGTAATATATGCTAGCACAAATTTGAAAAAAAATTATTATAATACACATCAACAATATCGTGAGAATCGTTGTCAAACATATCAACAAAAAGCATTTAATTTTTATAGTGGTCCAGCATTGCCTGCTTATTACGCAGAATTAATTAAAACAAATCCTGAACTAGCAGCTAAAATGAAAGCATCTAAACCAGGAGATCCTCTTAGTTATTTAAATATGTATGTTGCCAATTGTTATCCAAATACTGACCCATCTGTTACGTCGCAATTAGGATTAGTGAACCAATTATTTCAAATAATGAATAATGGTAATGTTTTTATGCCTAGCGATATTAGTAATTTTTATGCGGATTCTATTATGACCTTGGCAGATTTTAATAAATTTATCCAAACAATTGATGGCAATCTAACGCTAGCGAATACAATATTTTATAACTTTATTAATAATCCAAATTATGTTGGTGTATTAACAGGGCCAAATAATCCACGTGGTTGTAAATTAGTTGTTTATAAACCAAGTAATCCACAATTCGCTGCGGAAGGTGGCGTAAGTAGTAGCACACGGACATTAAAATTAACAGTAGACACGATTGGTTCAAATATAGCATCTATTCGTAGATTAAAAGGAGCAGGGGCTGTTATTAATAATGGTGGGCAACCTTATGTTCCATTTGTATATAAATCAAAAGTTGCACCATGTAATAAAGGAGTTTATATAAAAAATGGTAATCCAAAAACATGTTTTAGGTCATCTGCTGATGACCATGTATATAAAGCATTATCTAAATTAGGAAATATAGGAGGAAGTATTAATGGCACTCAAGTTTCAAATGTAGGCATGAGTGGTGCTAACTATTAAATTATATTGTTGCCCAATCATTATCATGGTCATTATCTTCAATGTATATATAATCTTCTTCTTTTTCTTCTTCAAATAATTTTTCTTTTTCGTTTTCTTTTTCTTTTACTTTTTCGTTTTCGTTTTCGTTTTCGTTTTCTTGTTTTTCATGATTTTCGTAAGGACAATTTAAAATTATTCCATCTCGCCAATTATTATATTTTCGTAATTTATTCATTAGATATACTATTTCATCGGCTTCGCAAAATACAAAACAATCTAAATTACGTCTGAAATGTTCAAGAACTTCCAAGGCATCTCTAACATATTGACTATAATATTCTATTTCTTTACCACAACCACATAGAATATTTTGATTAGGATTATCTATCAAATATTGATTAGAATATTCTATAAAATTACCGCAAATAGAACAAATAGTCATATACATTTGAAAACAATTTGTTCGTTTCATAATTTGTTGGTTACTAATTTTAGATAAGTCACAATATTTCACTAAATCTATCACTGCACAAATATTTAGACATATTTTAGAACGTCTATCTGCCGATAAACTTGTATATTTTACATACTGCGCATGACTTAATAATAAACAGGAATCATTTTCTGGATCTGGATATAAATGCGGTTTTATAATTATTTCATTTGCTGGCTGGTCAAATAAATAATTGCCGTCTTTTTTTTCGCTAGTTATGATATCTCTAATTTCTTCACATAAGTCAATTTTTCTCTCGGTTTGTTGTAACTCCATATCTATTAATTGTGATAATTTTCTAAATGACCATGAATTTCTGTCCCATGCCAAATGAGAATGATCTTCGTTAGACCAAATTCTTATTATTTTATTACGTAGATTGTCGCGCAATTTATGTGGTGATAAATTTGCTATTTCTTCTATACGATGATATTCATTTAATATATTTGCGAATTGACTTAGCGATACATTATTATAATTTGGTTCATTCGTAGTTTCGGATAAAAGATTTGAATTCATCATTGATTAAATCGTATATTATAATTATATTTATTTCAATATAATTATATATTATCAAATTCAATTTTTAATTTAATAAAATTAATAAAACTAATTACTTAAAATATCTATTACTTCATTAATCATATTTTTAATTATTACAACAATCACATTTTCATTAGATTCAATAGATTCAATAGATTCAATAGATTCAATAGATTCAACATATTCATTAGATTCATTATTTATATTATTTTTAGAAGGTAAAAATATATTCTCTTCGTTACTAGATTTCTCATCATTTAAAAATATATTAACTTTATCAGTAAATTTATTATAAGGAATTTTAAATTTTTCACACCATTGAATACATTTTTGTATATTATTTTTTTTAAGCACTGTTATTTTATCATCTTTATTTTTATTATTATGTAAATTTAATAATTGATCCATATATTCCATTTGTTGATGTCCAATAATTATATTTGCCTCTTCTATTTTAGTTATAAAGTAATAAGGAATTTCTTTTTTTATTAATGACCCTATAATTTCAGTTGATTTACTATTTTTTAATAAAATATTTAAATTCATAAAATAAGCATAATAATGTTTTGATTTATAAGAATTATATATAAATTTTTTACAAATAATATATCTTTCATTTGTTAATGCGTTTGTAATATTTGGTTTAATTATATAAATATTATCATAAATACTAGTTAAAATATATAAAATGTCTATAATTGGTTTGTAAAAAATATTATCAATCTTAATAATTGCTATACCATCATTAGATTGATGACAAAGTAAGTTGCATAAAATGTATATTAATCCTGTAATATAATTATTTGTGCTTTTGTAATCATCCTCATGTAATTCATAATATAAAAAATCATAAGTAAAATGCCGAAAAACATTAGATAAATTTGAACTATATAAATCACAACCATATTTTCTAATATAGGATATATCAATTATAGAATTTATATTTACGTCTTCTTTTTCTTCTCTTAACATAGTAAGACATTCTGTTATGGCCTGGGCATTCTCTCCATAACTCATAGTAATAATGTTTTTATTTTCAAAATTATCTAGTAAATTAAAAATAAATACTATTTCCATTAAAATATAAAAAGAATTAGAATGTGGTTTTAATTTACTGACAGACAATTTTGAACCTGGCACATTTGTATATATAAATTCATATGGATTTATTACTTTGTATAAAAAATGAATAGAATTATCATCATTATATTGATTATAGTTTGAATTATTACTATAAATGGTTTTAGTTATTTGTTGAATTTGATTATTTATAATATTTAAATAGTTGTGTAAACTAAAAGATATATTTTGTTTAATTGTATCTTCTACTATTAAAGAAAAATTATAATCAAAATCAAAATCAAAATTTGTTTTTGGCAATATATAATAACTCATTCTTTGAGAACTATTATTATATATTATAAAATGTTTAAGTATATTACGCTTTTTTTGTTATTTAATATCTTTTTCGTGCGTCACTTTTGATGTATTTTGGCGCTTTTTTAATAGATTCTTCTACTTTTTCTTGTTCTCTTTGTTCTTGTTCTCCTTGTTCTTGTTCTCCTTGTTCTTGTTCTTGTTCTTGTTCTGCCTTTTCTTGTTCTTTTTCTCCTTCTTTTATAGGTTCTTTAACAGCTTCGTTATCACCTTGTATTATTAATTTTACCTTTCTTGGTTTTTTTGGTTTGCTTACTTTTTCTGCCGATTTTTCTACCACAATTTCTTCTTTTGGTTGGTCAATATCAACCGCTTCTGTCGCTGCTGTTAATATTAATTTATTTGTTAATTTACGAACTTTTGGTTTAGTAGCTTTTACTTCTTTCTTTCCAACTTCAACACCAATAGCACTTTCTTTTTCTTCTAATTTCGCTTCTTCCATGCTTTCGTCTAAATATTCTAATGCTATTTTTTCTGCGTTTACGTCTCGTATTTTTTTATATACAAAATATCTATTTAAAAAGGAGATACGTTTTTCATATGCTTTCATATCTAATGCTGACTTATAAGGACTTTGTTTATATTTTTTTCTTTTTGTTTCCTCTAGCATTAAATTATATAATTCACTAAACATACCAGAACCTTCCGGCAATCCCATATTTTTCGCCTCTTCTCTAGTTATTAATTTAAATCCATAATTTTCCATAACTCTTTCCAAATAATCAAAATTGACAAGAAATTCCGGAAACATTTTATTAATTGATTCTTGATAAACTGAAATTTTATATCCAATACTAGACATATCATCATCAAAATGGTCTACATCATATTCTTTTCTTATTTCCCATATCTTTTTATCCTCTTCATGAATTTCAATACTTTCACCAGGCATTTTTTTCTTTAATGCTTCAAATATAATTTTACCATCATAACAAGAACCGATAAAATATCCACCAACTTTAGTACACTCGGAAACATTTCTCATATAATTTTGAAAAGTAGATTGCGATTCAAAGAAATAATGTAACGCAAATTGACATGATGAAATATTGAATCCATTTTCACCTTTACCAAATTGTCGCATTACAGCTTTTCCTAATTTTTCATCAACGCCATCTTTTTTGCCTTCACCAAAGACAGCTTTAGTAATTTGAATTGCTTTATCATTCAACATTGCCGATCCACTACGAACATTGGCGGCACTATTGCCATTAACAAATAAAGCATAAGGGACATTTTTAAAATCTTTTCTATATGTTAGAAATCTAGCACAGGCACCATTTATTCTATTTTCTAAATTATCTTTTGATACATCTATTCCAAATACAAAAGATAGATTAGCTTCAATCCATTTTGGAAAATCTCCAGCTTTTCCACAAGCATAATCTATTAAAGTATCTCCTCTTCTAGAAACGCTTGTTATTAATAACTTTTTAACAAATAAATTATGAAAATCACGTAATCCTCTGGTCATCTTAGAATTAGAACCGGCATTATTATAATAAACATCTTCATCTTCCAATATATCTGGGATATTATTTCCAGTGGCAATCATTTCCCTTGTTATTGGGTTATTAATTGAATGCCAATTACTATTAGCAACATGATACGCATTTCCATATTCAGGCAATCCTTGTTTATATCTGGCTGTTTTATCAGCACGAAAACGTAATGGAATCCAATTCCAGTTATTTTGACGATCTATATCATAACGAAATTCAACAATATTTCCATCTTGAAATACTTCACCTTCTTCAGTAAACATTTGTTTTATTCCTGAATCATCTTTTCTTAACATTATATTACATACTCCTGCTCCTTGTTTAGTTGGATTCGTCGGCACAAATTCAGCAGGTTTATAATCTTTTTCATTATCAATATTTTTATATTCTGGTAATTTATCATCTAATACATCTTGACAAGGATTAATAAAACCATGGTCTGCCAAATTAAATCCAACACATAATACAATTGATTTATATTCATCTAATTGCGTTATTGCTGTTGTGTCTATTCCGTTTTGAAATAAAGGCGTTACTACGTCTGTTCCACTACCATTTTTAATTGTTTTTACTAAAAAGTCAATTGTATTATATTCAGCCGGTTTCCATTTAAATGAATATTCCCAGGTAATTGTTCTATTTAATGAACCGATTTTACCTATTCTATCAGCGCCTACTCCCATACTAGCAGGCGTAAATATAAGTCCATCTGTGTTGTATTCTAATAAACCATCTTCTTCTCTTTGTAAAACAGAAGCACATGCTGAAAATATATCATCCGCCGGATTTACTGGATAAAATTTCTTACATTCTACTCTTAATGGAGACCTTTCATTATTTCCTGGAATAACAGATTCTATTTGAATAGAACGAATTAAATTTTTTAATATAGTTAATCTAAAATTATTAGGCGCGTCGTCTGCTTTTCTTGGCACAAAACCTAAACTACGAATATCTCTCTTATTAATAAAATATATATCAAAAGCAGCATATAAATTGATAAAATTGCCATGTTTATCATGTAGAATATTTTCACCATCTACTAATGAATGAAATATATCTTTATTTTGTGTAATAGCTCCCGAAAATAAAACTTGCATACTATTATTTATTAAATAAATTTTACCAGTGCCTGATATATACATCATAAATCGTTGCCCATCAGCTTTATCCGTCACGGTGTAGTTATTACGGATATTAGGAATTGTTGTTTTTTCACTAATAGGCGCTATATTTGCCATCTGTAACGTATAAGAAGAAGGACCTATAAAATTATTTGAAAATACTCTAGAATTTTTAACAGGATCATATTCATCGCCCATAATTAATTTCATATAATCATTTAACACTTCTCTCTGTTCTGGATATGAAATAATATAATTAGTACCTTGAAGACCCATTAATACATATTTAATGGCTTTACGAATAGATACTAATAATTTTTCAACAGTATTAGTAGATGAACCTGGACCTATTTTTGAATTATCTACTTCTAATTCAATCTCATATATTTCAGGATTACTAAATAATCCAGCTTCATCTGTAGTATATGTCATTTCTTCTTGCTTTGTTTCATAATTAAATCTAGAACTTTTTACAATACTTAAATCAACTTTAATCGGCAATTCATCATGTATAAAAGTAACACGATTAAAATAACGAAAATATTTTTTTGTTTTAGCCCACGAACTTAACATATATTTAATTTGTCCAGAAGATTTAGGTATTTCTTCTTCAATTTGATAAGAAGCACGAAAATTGAAGTCGTCTACGTTTACTGGAAATGCTTTTTTGTCACCATTAAAATATGGCATTTTTTTTTGAAACATAATTTCGTAATTATAAGAATCAACTATTTTTGTTATATCATTATGTTTACAGTAATCTTGAATACCATTAAATCCTTTAATTTCAGTTCTAATTTGCGATTTTTTAAAATTGCCAGTGACTGAATCTAAGAATTCATTGTTAATACGTAACATATATTCTCCATTTACGTTTAAACTATAAAATCCTAATGATTTTAATTTGCGAACTACGTTATCATAATCAATCTTAGTTAATGGTTTAATATTACGAGTGCCAAAACGAATTTCAAACTCATGTTGTTTTTTTGCGTCTGGTTGATATGGATGATTGTTCCAAAATAAATTTGCCAGACTATCTAATTGAACTTGAGTGCTTTCTCTAGGTTTATATTCTTTTTTTTTATCTTTTCTCTCTTCTAAACCATTTTCTATATTTTTATTTGGTTTTTCGTCTGGATTTTTATCCGGATCTATTTTTAGATATGGTTTTTTTGAACGTTCATTTGATGATGCCATTATGATATATATATTCTAGACATATTTTTATATTATGTTTCAATTTTTATAATAATAAAATTAAATTGTATTATTATAATTATTTATTATCACGTAACTTATTATTGCCATATAAATTATAAATTCATTACAATGCTTTCGTATAACTCTTTTTTTGATTTCTTTTTTAAATTATTATTTTGTTCGTTATTTTGTGAATCTAATCCTAATTTTTTATAAAAATCTAATAATTCATCTACCTTATATGAAGTCATTGCTTTTAATGGTTTATCAAAATTTTCCCATTTAAAATATGTATTTCTATATTTATCTATTATTTCTTTTGCGGCATTAATTTCATAACAATATTTTTTAGGATTGTCATACAAATGTATAATATGAAAGGGATCATCTTCATTAGATATTAATTCAAAACATTTTTTCTTATGAATAAATAAAATATTTATATTATCAGCGGCGCACATGGCTATAAATGTTTTCATACCTATTTTTTCTTTATTTGCTAATTCATCTTCTATATCTTCTTTAATATTTTTAATTTTTTTTAATTTTAATAATTGTTTCTTTGTTCTCATTGATTCAATTAATTTAAATTTTACTTCTTTTTCATTTACGAATGAAGTGGCTCCAGGATATTCATAAGCAGAAAACCCATTTTTAATAATAAAAAAACACCAAAATAATCCATCTTTTTCTTTTGGAATAAAAAAAGTTGGATCTTCCTTTTTTTTATTTACCTTTATATCAAGCACTTTTGTCTCTGGTACTTTTGTTTCAAAAAATTGTAATTTAACATTTTCAATTTTATCAACCTTTTCAACCTTTTCATTATTATTTTTATTTTCATGATATAATTTTAAAGATGAAAGTAAATTTTCTGTCAACATATATTTATTTAAGTCTTGTAAATCTATTATTTTATTAACAACTGGTGACGATGACATTTTTACTATTTTTTGTGCCAATATCTTTATTATCTTTTGTAAAATATATATTTTTAAATGACTCTTTTTGTTGTTCAATTGAATTCAAATTAATTTCTTGCGTATTAACATAATTAATATAAGTTTTTAATTCATTAATAATATCTTTTGATAATTCTGTTAAATTAATATGAATCCCATATTTATTTTCATTTAATGTAACATTCTTATGATTATGTAATACTCGTAATACTTCTACTTGATTAAATTTATTCATTAACTCAATTTTATCACGAATAAAAATTAATTCATTAATGTCAATATCTGTATCTATATTTATATCTGTATTAATTTCTTTAATTATAATATTTTCTTGATATTCAATCTCCATAATTAATAACCCTATTTTTATTTAATATATTTTTTTAGTTTATTATATTTTTTATATTATTATATTTTTATATTTTTTATATTATTATATTTTTTATATTTTTTTAATTATTTAACACTACATTTTATCCAACCATTTATAGAAAACATATCTCCATACCATATTTTGTTTAACTCATATTCTGGGTAATATATAGTGGAATAAAATGATAAATAACCTATTAAAGCAGAAAATGAACCATGTGATAATATAATATTTTTACACGTACTCGCAAATTGAAATGTAGATATTTCATCGGATTTAATTAATTCGGCATTTGGATATAATTCTAATAATGTTTTTATAATATAATGATTTTGTTGATCAGTTGATATATATAATTTATCAAAATTAATCATTTGAATTGTATTTAAATAATAATTTATGCCTGGATTAAAACGTGCGGCATCAGTTAATCTAATATGAATAAACAAATCATTATTTGTATTATACCGTTGATTAAACGGATTTTTTTCTATAATATTTGATTTGATTATTTCTGTATGTAAATAATCATATAAAAAATTAGTAATTTCTTTTGTCTGAAAAAAAGCATTATGTGGATTTAAATTGAAATTTAAATTACTACAATTATAAATAGAAAAATAATTATCATCATTTAATTCTTGATGTATATCATATATATTATTTCCACTAAATAAATTAATTCCTATTTTTTCAATTAAATCTTTGTTAAAATAATCAACTTTTAAATTATATTTTTCTGCTATTAAATTAACTGCTAAATTTCTTATAATTTGATTTCCTAATCTACCTATATTTCCTGTAGAAGTCATATTGTAATATATTAATATAATATTTAATATATTTTTTTAGTTTATTATATTTTTTAGTTTATTATATTTTTTAGTTTATTATATTTTTTTAATTTATTATATTTTTTTAATTTATTATATTTTTTTAATTTATTATATTTTTTATTATATCTTTTTATTTATTTGGTTTTATTTATTTGATTCTAATCTTCAATAATAAGACGTGCTTTTTGTGGTTCTTTTTTAGTAAATTCCATTTTTTCTTTTGGCTCTACTATTTCTGCAATAATAGATACATATTTATCATTTAATTCAAAACGCTGTCCAATAACTCTTGCTGTAAATTTATCACCTTCTTTGATTGTAGCGAAATATGGCAAATTATAAAAATGATCTCTAGCAATAAACAATACTACTGGGGATGGAGTTTCATCAGAACTTTCTGCACGAATGCCTGCTTTTGTAATATCTTTCGCCACACATTGTATTAACATTCCTTCCACTGGACAACAAATCTGACATTCAAATACAACTTCAAACAAAATATTAGTTGACTTAATAATTCCGCTAGAATAGGTTATAATTTTGGAAGAATGTGGTTTTACAAATCCTTCTACAATACATTTGCCTTCAATCTCTCCTGAAATAATAGTTTCAATTGTTTGTTGAATGTTTTTTCCAATATTTGTTATTGGAATAGATATAGTTCTTGTTATCAAAGATCTGGAATAGATTGTCACTATTTTAACTTCACGGCGTTTAAATTTTTGAAGTGGTTGTTTTTTACTTGCTTCCATATTATTAATATTATATGATATGATAATATCTTTAATAATATTCAATTTTATTTAATATTATTAAATAATATTTAATAATTATTATTTATTTTTTATAAAATTTATTAAAAATTATATAATTTTCCTAATTCAAAATTTAAAAACCATATTTTATTATTTTTTCGGTCTGTATTATAATAACGCAATAAAAATTCCTGTAAAGAACATAACTCTGATTGTATCATTCCTTTTGTGTTTTCTGATGTATATTTTTCTTCGCCTAAAATCATATTTAATATTTGTATTTTTTTACCTTTTACTGCTTCATCACATCTTGCTCCTGTATTTCTTTTTGCGTCTGTTTGTTTTGTTTTAAATACTAAATATCTATTACTCTTTTCATTATCTATAAATCCCATAATAGTATTATATTGTAATCCTGTAGGTATTTTAAATTTGGTAGCTGCTACAGTAGCAATATCTATTTCATCTTCCGGTTCTGCGTGAACCCATTTCTTTTTTGATTTATCATATATCATAATTTGTCTTTTATCTACTGAAAATAAAATGATTCCAGTTAATCGTTTCGTTGTAATTACAAAACTAGATAAATAATCTTTCATCATTTTTTCTAAAGAAAATTCGCCTTCAAATTCTTGAACAGAATATAAATAATTTAATAATTCAACCTTTTCTTTAAATAGTAACATATCCACAATATGTTCAACCAAAAACTCAAGCACATTTCGTTCTGGTACATGAAATTCTTTTATTAAATTACGTATTGTTTTACCACAATGTTTATACCAATTATCATCTTTTCTAGGTATCTTTTCTTTTGTTTTCGCAAAATGAAGAGCTAATTCATAATTTTCTTTAAGTTCTTTTATTAAAGCATTTTCTTTAATATGAGTTGGTTCAATATTATGTTCTTCTGCGATTTCTTGTAAATTACGTTGGTCAATCACATGCTTGGCAACATTATCTTCTGGTTTAATTTCAATATTTATCATACTATGTTTAAAATCTAATGGAACAGACCTATCAAAAATAGAAAGATTACGATTATTTAATTCACTAGGTTGGAATAAATAGTATTCTCCTATATTTACTAAATATCCTGTTCTCCCATATTTATCTGTAATATATTCGCTACTATCTTCAATCAATTGAGTTAACGCAGCATATATTTGTACTAATGGATAAGGTTTGGGTGTATTTATATATAATAACAAATCTTTTTTGATATAAAAGAAACGCTCTTTAAACAACTGTCTTATTTTTTGTATGATTTTATCTGAATTCATCATTATAAATGTTTCATTGTATGTATCCTCTTTAATTAATTTTTCATCTAATTCTTTGTTGGGATAACATTTATAACTACAATTTTCCATATAATCACATGCTGCAGAAAAAGGGGCGTCGCCCACTTTGAAATCATCTATTTCTTTTCCATTTGATAATGTTTGAGAGATAATGCCTTCATCATAAGCTGCCATAATATCTTGCGTAAAATTGGTTTGGTCATGATTAATAATACAATCTACTGCTGTCTCTTTTAAAATACGGCTGACTTTACCAATTTGTACTGCTTTATATTCAGCTACACGATATATATACAAATCAGCGGATTCTTCTTTATTTTTTTCTAACAAAGTTCCATACATAAAAATCTCTACATTTCTTTTTTCAAATGGTAAATCTTTATGACTAAAATTACGCACTGCACGACCAATAATTTGTTCAATACGACTCATATTATACCATGGTTGTAATATATGTAATTGTCTTAGAAATTTAAAATCAACACCTTCTGCGCCAGCTTGAGAGATAATAACTACTTTTATTTTATTTCCATCTTTGTTATCTTCACTTGTTGCTGCCTTTACATCATTTGCGTTATTTGGTGATAATCTAGGATCTCCTGTAATTAATATATACTTGGCTGGAATAAAATCGCTTTTTTTAGATATACGTGGTTTCATAGTTCTTACATCTACAGGATCTGTAGGCGGCGTTTTAAATAATGATTTTACATCACTTCCATATCGTGTAAATCCCATTTCTTCTAATGCTAAGACTACTGGTAATATACCACCGTCAATGTATTGTCCATAAATCATAATAACGCCTTCATTTACTGTTCCGTCTGGCGATACAATGTTGTCACAAATATTTTTAATTTTTGAACTATATTTGCCAACTTCATCTGGAGAGAAAATACGACCATATTTATTAAGAGTACTTGTTTTATATTCAAAAGAACCTTTTTCTGGTGGAGATTTTGTATCTACAAAGTCCATCATTCTATGTAATCCTTTTTTACCAGTTAAATCATGAACATTAATATTAATGCTGGATTTATGTGAACTGGATGAAGTAGATAATTTTGATGAACTAGACGTTGGCGTATTCTCTCCACCAGAATGACTGGAATTTGATTTTATAACAGGTTCAAATTCAAAACTAGATACAGATGGTTCACTTGAAGGCCTCTTGGTTAATTCAATTATTTCTCCATTTCCTGAAGCACTTGTAGATTTACTAGATGATGAACTTGAAGAAAAACTATCAATAGGTGTAACATCTTCTAAAACATCTTCTAATCCTTCTATCGGATAAACAATATTTAATGCTTCAATCGGCAATTGTAACATTGTATAACCAAAGGATTCCATATTTTCAAAACTTGGCATTTCTCTTATCACACCCTTTTTAGTGGTTACAGTTATCTTACGTTTTCTTAAACTATCAATAACATATTGATATCCTTTTGATTGATAACTACCGATTTTTGTCAGAAATAAATTAAGTATTTTAATCTTATCTTCATCATTTATTATTTTGCCATTCATTTGATATGATGGATATTTCAATGCTTTGTTTGAAAATGAATTATTAGGAGAAAAAATACTAGGATAAATACGAAATGGAAACGTATATGGATTTTCACCACGCACAAAAGATACATACCCAGTAGCTTTTTGTATTAATAACTGTTTTCCTACTTCTTCTCCTTTAGAATTCTTTTTAAAATCACCTTCTTTATCAAATACATCTTTCATCGCTATTTCACCGCGGCGATCATTTATATTCATTAAATTTAACAGCCATATAATTTCCTGGTAATTGTTATACATCGGAGTAGCAGATAATAATAATAATCTTAAATTATTTGCGGTTTTAACAAGCTCTAATAATTTTTCTGCTACTTTTTTATTTTCATTCTCATCTGATATACGAATATTATGAACTTCATCTATTACAATTAATCTATTATCAAATTCGTTTTGTAAATTACGCATTATTCTATTTTTTTTCTCTTTCTCAGTTTTATATTCTCCTTTAATTTGTTGAGATTTATCAATATAATTAGCAAATTCTATATATCCTAAAAATAAATAGGAGCTATTAATAAGACTTCTTATTTGACTTAATATTTTTTCTTTGGTTAATCCTTTCATATTCATTGGATTAATTTCTTTTATCAAACGATTTCCTATTGCGTCTCGCATAGACCATAATCCATCTACTAATTTTAATTTTCTCTCATCAAATAATTGTAGACGAAAATTATCTTGAACATTGGGTGAAGCTACTATAATGATTCTTTTTGATATTCCCATTTGTTTTAAATACACACGCATTTCCTCACAGACTCCAATAGCACTTAAGGTTTTACCAGACCCTAAAGCATGAAATAATAATAAACTATTATATGGTGTTTGAAATGACATAAAATTTCTAATAAATGCTTGATGTGGTGCTAATTCAAAATCCGCTTTACTTAATATTTCAGCATGTTCTTTTATATTATAAATAGTTCCATCATATTTAGTATCATTAAATTCTTTTTTTTCTGCTATTTTTATATTAAAATTAGGGTCATTTAGTGTTGGATATAAAAAATCATTTTCTTCTGGATTTTCTTCTAATTCTTGTCGTTCCAATAATTCTTTTTTTAATAAAAATTTATTACAGCTTGTGTTGTATAAATTAGATGAAATCATACATTTATTCTCTATAAATTCTGTTCTTATAGCATCTTTTTTTTCATCTGTTTTATCTGTTTTATCTGTTTCATTTTTTTCATATGTTTTATTTTTATCTTCTTTATCATCATGTATTATTAATTTAGGCCTTTGTTTTATTTCTTTTTTGGGGCCATCTTTTTTACTTAATGTTTTTTTTGATTTTGGGTTTGATATTATTAATTCTGTGGGATTCATACTATATATTATGTATATATTATGAATATTATGAATATAATCTATATTCTTGTAATACTTTATTTATATTAGAAATTAATTGTTTTTTTTCTAAATTATATGGTCGTATACATTTTAAACATTCTTCTACTGTTTTCCAATCTAGCTTACTTACTTCTGTTTTTTGATAATTAATCATAGAATTATCACAATTTTTCATATAAGCTAAAAAATATTTATGTTTGTATGATTTATGATTTGAACCAATATACATCTCTTCAAATGGTAATAAATTATCAACAATAATTATGTCTTTTCTAGAAAACCCAGTTTCCTCTTCAAATTCACGAACAGCACAATCTAAATCTTTTTCTTGAATATTTCTTCTTCCTTTTGGAAATTCCCATTCTGTTTCTGTCCAAGTTGTCTTGCTATTTGATACTATATCTGTTAGCGTAATATATTTATTATCTATTAAAATTCCGTTTTTAATTAAATCATATTTTTTAGATGATGTATGTTCTTCACTTTTATATTGCGTTCCATTATTATCTCCCCACATTATTTTCCATAAATTATCAAAAGGTTCATTTAATATTCTTGTTTTTTCATTAATTGACATTTCATCAATGCTTTGTTGTATTTGTTCAATATTATATGGCGAGTATTTGCCTCTCATAAAATCAATATATCCAAAACTATCTTTACGACGAATCATAAGAAATTTTAATCCTTCATCACTATGTTGAAATAAAATAATTCCATAACTAGTAATTGGTAGTTTACAATTATGAAATTGATGTCCTTGCTTACCACAATTATTACATGTATTTGATTTATTCATTTTCTTTAAAGAACTATATTATTATTCATATTATGTTTAAGTTTATTTTATTTATTGATTGTTTTATTTATTGATTATTTTATGTAAATTAACGTAAATAACTATGATATGATATATAATCGTATTCGGCATCATTAAGTATTAATTCTGATACATTTTTCCATTTTAATAGTCTTAATTCAATATTATTTTTATGTCTAGAATTTATATAATTAAAATAAATCTCATATTCTGAAGCACCAGAATGTTCTAAATTTTTTACATTTTTCAAAAAAATTTTATAAAATACATCATTATGATTTTTTTCAACTATTTCAAAAATTTCTTTTATATATTTTTTTTCAAACATCATATGATGACAAATACCGGATTTATCTGGATATACTTTTATAAATGTATTATCTAATCTTTTCATATGGTTAAAATAATTTATAAAATACTCTCTTCCATAATTATATAAACATTTACCATTTTTATAAAAAGTAGTTGGTTTTAAAAAAAAAGTATCAGCATCAATAACTAAATATTTTTCTAAAATATTTGGAATTATAAATCCAGCATATAATTTTAATAATTGTTGTAAAAACCAACCATTTTTGTTATTTGCGTTATGAATGTATTTATCAATAGTTTGTATAGAAAATGGAAACAATTCTTCTTGAATAGTTATACAACCATATATTTCAAGTGATTTATCGCGAGTTATTAAATAAATATTTCTATATCCAATAATATTAGTTCTGGTATATTCTATTTGATGTTCTATAATATCTATATCATCTGGACCAATAGGAATTACTATGTCAAATATATTATTTTGTGAATTATTATAATTAAAAATTTCAATAATGTTATTAAAATCAATATATTTTTTAAAATTATCATTATCAAAACTAAAATTATTATAATTTAAATTATTTATATCTAAATCATCCCATTTTTCTAGAACAAATAATGGTATATTATTTTTTAATAAAATAGTAGTAAAATTTGATTCAACAACAATTGGCACAACTTTTAAATATAAACATTCCCATAAACGATGTGTATCTACACCATTTCCTTCAGGACATATACAAAATTCATAACTACTTAAACGTTTTAAATTATCTAATGGATTTATATTATTTAACCATTCTAGTTTATTAAATAAATTTTCATAACATATTCCTCTTTTATTTATATTTGTACTTATATTAAAATTAAAATAAACTTTATTAGATTTTTTTATATTTTTCATAAAATCTGTATTAATAAATAAAGATAAATTGCCATGTTGCCACTGACTATTTGCAAGACCAATTGGCAATAAATTTAATTTTGGATGTTCAAAACATATATTTTGTCCATACCATTTTAAAACCTTTTCATAATTTAAAATAGTATAAACATTTGATTCAGGATAAATAATACCATCAGAATTATGTGTGAACAATATAAAATTATTTGTAAAAAAATGTATTTTATTTGATAATAAATTAATATTATGTCCATAGCAAAATATAATGTATGGATTATTATAATCTTCATTTATTTCATTTAAATAAAAATGTTTTGATTTTTGTTGACTAATAATAGGATTATAATCAAAATCTTCTTTAGAACCTAAATAAATATCACATAATTGTTGTATTTTTTCACCAGTAATAACATTCATATATTCGTTTTATTGTTTATATTTATATCTTTTTAATTACTAATTACTAATTATGAATATTGTATTAACATGTATAAATAATTATCAAGATTATATACAAACAAATATTAAACAGTTAATTAAATTAAATCATAAAAATATTTTTGTTATTTGTAATTCATTTATGTTTAATTATTTTGAAGATTATGGATCAAATGTAACTCTAATAGATGTAAATGAATTAGATAAATTAGATGGTTATGATAATATTGATAAAATTAAAACAAATTCATCTTTAGATAAAAATTTTAGAGGCGGATTTTGGTATTTATCTTCACTGAGATTTTTATATATTTATAAATTTATGGATAAATATAATATAGATAATGTAATACATTTAGAAAATGACGTTCTTATTTATTATAATTGTGATGAATTTATAAATTTAATTGATAAAAGATTTTTATATATTCCATTTGATACATATAAAAGAAATATAGCAAGCATTGTATATATACCAAATAAAGAAGTATATAAACAAATAATAGATAATTATGACTTTAATAAAAATGATATGGAAAATTTTTCAATTATAAAACAAAAAACTGGTTTAATTGAAAATTTACCTATTTTTATTAATTCGAATTTTTTATCAAATGAACAACAATTTGTTAGTAAAAATTCTAATATATTTCCATTTATATTTGACGCAGCAGCTATAGGTCAGTATTTAGGAGGGGTAGACCCTAGAAATATATCAGGAAATACAATAGGATTTATAAATGAAACATGCGTTATAAAATACAATAACTATTATATTGAATTTCAATACGATGAAAATAATTGTAGAAAACCATTTATATTTATTGAAAATAAATGTGTGCCTATATTTAATTTACATATTCATTCAAAAAAATTAGAGGATTTTATATAAATTTAATTAAATAGATTGTTCTTTTATAATTTGATTATACATGCCCTCTAATTCAAATAAATGTTTTATTTCATTATAATATTCCATCATTTTATTATATTCAATTTCATTAATTGATAATAATTTTGTTTCCAAATTGTTAATTTCAGAAATATGTATTACACTACACAAATGGTCGTAATCAATAACATTTTGAAATGGTAACCAATTTATATCATTCCAAATATAAATTGGAATAGTTCCTAATAAAAAACATTCAAAAAACGAAAAGAAGACCTGCCATAACCTCTAGGAGCCAATGAAAATTTAGAATTAATAGTATTGTTTATAAATATATCTTGTAAATTTTTATTAACATTAGGAGTCCATCCGCCTGAATTAATTAAAGTAAAATTAGGATTATTTTCCAGCAAGGTTATATACAACAAAAGAAATTATATATTAAAATATCTGTTATAAATTGTATTATTAAAATCTCTATATTTTCCTGATGTTAATAAATAAATACTATTATTATGAACTACATGTAAATATGTTAAATTAGGAACTATGTGTAAATTTAAATCTAATTGCTCAAATAATAATGTGTTGAAGTATATTACGTCACACGCACTAGAAAATGGTATATTTTTAGTCTCATTTGTTAAATTTATATTATTTATCAAAAATTTATTTATTATATAGTTGCCAGTATTCACACACTGCACACTTAAATTGTTTTTATATAATTTTAAATTATTCTTATTATATATAACTCCTGAATAATTTGAATAATTAAAATTAGGTTTAGCAAAACTTGGTGCTAATATTATATTTTTTTGTTGATTAATATTTTTATTAATATATTCTTTAGCTACTATAAAATACTCTGTATCCGCAAAATTATCAGAATCAATTAAAGCAATCCATTCATTTTTTGCGTTTTCACATGCTTTTAATTTATTTAAAAAAGGTCCTAAGATATTATCATTTATAAATAATTTTAATTTATCATTATTAAAATGTTGTTTAATTTTATTTACATCATTACCATTTTCATCTGTTATTATTATTTCGTCAATCAAATCGTTATTTATATAATCTGTTAAATATTTTGATAAAAAATTATCATATCTATCCATTGTTGGAATACAAAGAGAAAACATTTATATATATAAATATTTTATTTTAAAATATTTATATATTTTATAATGCCAAGAAAAGGATCGCGTTCATCTACTCGCAAGGGATTATTTGATTACACTACTAAATTCGGTAATTTATTTTACCATCAAAAAGGACATAATGTTAGAAAAACTCATCGTCCTTATTCTAGACAAAGAAAAGGTAGTTTTTCTAAAACAATGAAAGGTATGCTTGATTTTAGCACAAAAAAAATAAGTAAAGTATTCCATCGTAATGGACATTACACACGTAAAACTAGACGTCCTTATCATAAATAAATAATGTAGAAAATATTTTGTTTAATAAATAAAATAATATAAGTATTTGATATAAATATAATAACTTATATTATAAATGTCTAATTTCCAAATAATTTATTTAAATAATTATGAATTAAGTAAACAAGATATTGAAAATATATCGAAAGCAATTAAATTATTTTTTCAAAATAAAACAGAATATGTAATTATTAAAAATAATAATATGATAAAAGATATAAATGAATTAATACCATTTTATGAATTATTAAATAATAATATAGGAACTATTCAAAACGTTGATACCAATAAATACACTGATTCTGATAATAATTATTGGGTTAACGTCAAGTATGATTTTCATACAGACAATAAAAACCCATGGAGAAGCAATAGTCATTTAAAATTACATACAGATAATACAATTAGCACAGTCAATAATTATGCTCAATTAACTGAATTAGTTTGTTTAGAACCTTGTAAATATTCTGGTTTAACAACTATAATTAATAATAACTATATAGTAGAGTTAATTAAATATGTAGATAAAAATACTAATGATAGTTTATTTTCACAAATATATGAACGTGAAATATATTATTCATCAGATAATAAAATTCATTTTAAAAATAAAATACTAAATTATGATAATGAAAAAAATAATTATATTTTTTCATTTAATCATACACAAGCAATAAAAAGTGATAAAAATACAGATTTAGATAAAGCAATTGTTAATAAATTAAATGATTTTTTAGAAGAAAAAATAATGAATTCTAATTTAATGGATGAAATTAAATTAAATATGGGTGATGCTTTAATGTTTAATGATGAATTAGTTATGCACGGACGTCGCTCAGTAATAAGTAATAGACATTATAAAAAATGTAGCATATTTATTGAATCTAAAATACAATAGTTATGAGTTACTTTAAATATAAATAAATGGATGTTAAAAAGCAAGAAATTCCTGATATAAAATGGTCTAAAAATAAAGGTTGATTATATATATTTTTTACATTATAACTTTTCAAATATTCTTTATTAATAATAGATAAATTTCTAAAATGATTTGCATACAAAAGTGATGATATTCCAAATAATAAGAAAAATATAGGAGTAACTTTTACATTTTTAAATATAACAAGATATATTAAGTAAAAGATACATAATACCTTAATGATTGGTCCTAGTCCAAATTTAAAATCATATAATACCCCCCCCCCCTTTTTTTAATTTATAATTAAAGTCAAACATTGTTATATATAAAATAATATATAATAATATAAATTAATATAAAATAATATATAATAACATAAAATAATTATATTCGTTTGTTAAAAAGCAAATATAATTTTACTAATATAAATAATATATGTCTAAGCTAGATCCAAAAGTTTGGGGTCCGCATTATTGGTTTTTTTTTCATACAATAACTATGTGTTATCCTTTACGTCCCAACACTATTACTAAAAAAAAGTATTACGAATTCGTTCATAATATTCCTATGTTTATTCCAATAGAACAAATATCTACTTATTTTAGTAAATTATTAGATGAATATCCTGTTACACCTTATTTAGACACACGTGATTCATTTATTCGTTGGATGCATTTTATTCATAATAAGATTAATCAACATCTTGAAAAACCAGAAATTTCTTTAAATCAATTTTATATTAACTATTATGAAGAATATAAACCCAAAGATATTAAGATGAAGGAATACTATAAATTGCGAAATAGAATTATTTATTTTGTTTTAATATTGTTATTTATTTGTTTAATTTATTATTTGTACAATAAATAATGCTAGGTCTTTGTCTTTATACTATCTTTATAATATCTTTATAATATCTTTATAATATATATTTATATGTCACAATCTAAAAAATATAAAAAATCTAAAAAATATAAAAAAGTATATAGAGGAGGAAACAATGATTTAACAGATATTTTAGGACCTACTCCTAAATTCAAAAAAATAACACAAGGTATGATAAATTCATATGGTTATCCTCAAAAATATAAAGGTTATAATGTGGCAATTCCAGCATCAGGCGTTAAAACCCCTTTTACTATTATTCAAATGTGCGGAATTTGTTGGTTATCCAAACAACGTTTAAATTTTGACGATATTGATTCCGAAGAAAATGCTGAAAAAATAAATCATCAATTAGAAAAAGATATAACTAGACAAGTTACTATTAATATTAATGATGAAAATATTTTAACCAGCGTTAAAGCTCAAAATTCAAATATACAAGAATTAGATTATGTTAATTATATAGAAAAAATATTATCTGGTTTTAATATTAATAAACATGAAACAACATTAATAAAAATATTTTTAAATCAATTTCCAGTATCAGCAGTACTTAATGTAGGAATAGAATTTTTACCAAAGTATGAAGAGGATAAAATATTATATCGTCCTTTAACTGATACTTCATTGGAACTATATAAAAATGTAATGCCTGACATAAATAAAGATATAAACGTAAATTTACACGTAACGACTGATAGTGCTATTTTAGATGAAAATCAATACTACGAACTTATAGTAATGAATTCATTTGATCCTATGACTGGACAAAATTCAAATCCAAATCGTTCGGATGACCCTTTGGAAGGTGTTGGTTGTATAAACGCAGTTGTATATTGTGATTTTAAAGCCAATAAAGGATTTTTAATATGGAAAACGGAATTGTTGCCTGAAGTTGCAAAACAATTAACTGCAGCAGAAGAAGCAAGTTTGGCAAGAGATAATTTTAAAAAAATACTTGGGTATTCAAGTATAGGAGCATTAGGAGCATTAGGGGTAGGCGGATTAACTGCGTACGGATTGAGTACATTTGGTGTTTTAGGAGGTAAAACAAAAAAACGACCAAGAAACAAAGAGAGACAAAGAAAAACAAGAAAGTTTTTGAAAACAAGAAAAACGCGAAAGAATAAAAAATAAAATAGGAAATAAAAATAGGAAACAATAATTTTTAATAATTTATACTAATATATTTATATTCATATATATTAGTATATCAAGTTATGGCTATAACACGTAAAAATAAAAATAATAATAATAAATCTTTAATGGGCGGAAAAGTAATTGGTTCTGGTGGATTTGGATGTATTTTTAAACCAGCATTAAAATGTAAAAAGAAACCACGTGTTAAAAATAATATTACCAAATTAATGAAATCTAAGCATGTTTATTCTGAATACAATGAAGTAATAAAATACAATAATTTATTAAAAAAAATACCCAATTATTCTGACTATTTTTTAGTAGAAGGATTTTCTATTTGTAAACCAGAACCATTAACAAAAAAAGATTTACATAATTTTAATAATAAATGTAATGCTCTTAAAAAATTAAAAATTAATGAAGAAAATATAAATGATAAAAATTCATTGAGAAAAATACTTGCATTAAATATGCCTTATGGTGGAACAGATGTGAGTAAATTAATTGATGAAAATTGGGATAATTCTATCAAAATGAAAGAGTTAAATAATTCTTTAATAAAGCTCTTAGAAAAAGGTATTGTTCCTATGAATCAATTACATATTTTTCATTGTGATTTGAAAGCATCAAATATATTAGCGAGAGAAGGATTAGCACGACTTATTGATTGGGGATTATCAACTAGTTATTCTAACAAAGAAGAACCTGTCCCAAGAGTATTAACAAATAGACCATTTCAGTATAATATACCATTTTCAAATATAATATTTACGCCTCTTTTTGAAAAAATGTATAAAAAATTTTTAGATAAAAATCCTAATCCAGATTATTTTACTATGCGAACATTTGTGATTAATTATATAATTGAATGGGTCAAGGAACGTGGCCCTGGTCATTTAAAAACAATGAATAATATATTTAAAAACTTATTTGGAAATGAATTGAAAATAAAAGAAGAAAATTTAAAAGGTGAATTAATACAATACGATTATACATTTTACTTCATATTTGAATACATTACGAAAATTTTAATGAAGTTTACCAAAGATGGAAAATTTGATATCAAAACATATTTTGTTCAAGTATTTTTAAAAAATATAGATGTATGGGGATTTATTATGTGTTATATGCCAATTATTGAAAATATTACCAATAATAGTAAACATTTATCTGGTTCAGAAATGGCTTTGTCAAATAAAATAAAAGATTTAGTTGTTGTATTAATTGATGCGGATGATCATGTAATTAACGTAACAGACCTTATTGAAAAATTAAAAGAATTAAATACTTATTTTGTTACATTTAAAAGAAATAAACATATAACAAGTGAAACAAGCGATTCAGATATGACTACGTCTGAAACTACAACTACGACTACGAATACGACTACGCCTACAACAGATTTAGAAACTCCTAAAAAATCTGTGTCAAGTGGAACGCGTAGAATTAGAAAACAAAAACATTTTCATAAGATGATTGTAAAAACATTAAAAAATATCAAAAGTCTTCATAGTAAAAAAGCATGGATGTAAAATAATAAATAATATTTTATTATTATATTATTATATTATTATATTATATTATTATATTATATTATAATGAATTCTGATCCAATTGATCATATTGTTCAAATCTTGTCTGAGCCATTTAATGGCAAAGAACCCCAATATTTAATAGATAAGAAGGACCAAATTATGACAAAAATAATATTGAAAATAGAGAACCAAGTGCTGTAATAAATGAACAATTAAATAATATGCGAACAGAATTAAATGTAGCAATGAATAATTTAACGCAAGGTGGTAGATCTAGAAAAATAAGAAAAATAAGAAAAATAAGAAAATCTAGAAAATCTAGAAAATTAAGAAAAACAAGAAGACGTCATCGCAAATAATTTTAAGTAGATATATATTATATGAAACTTGAATTATTTATTTTAGGAATAACAGCATTCTTAATATATAATGCGTATCATGATGGGAAATATACTAAAATGTTTTTTTCTTATAAAAAATATTTTCAAATGGGATTTATGGCTCTTCTAGGTATTTCTCTCTATCTTCTTATTAAGAGAGATCCTTTACAATGTAAAAAATTATTATTGTACGCAAACAACGCTGTAAAATATATGCCTATTGATAAATCATCTATGGATATGTTAAGCCCTATTATTGATTTTACTAATGCTGGTTCAAATGGCGCAGGATTCATGTCAAGTTTAAATAATTCATTGAATCCTAATTTTGCTCAAAATAATTTTGAGAGAAGTATGACTCAAGAAGGATTTGGAAAACCAACAAAACGATCTGTAAGTGAAACAAAGAAAAAATATGTAGCTTCTAGTCAAGATTGGAAATGTGGAAAATGTAGATCGCAATTAAATCATACATTTGAAATAGACCACAAAACTCGTCTTGAATATGGGGGAAGTAATGAAGTTAATAATCTAATAGCATTATGTAGAAACTGTCATGGAGAGAAAACAGCAATGGAAAATATGTAACAGATATATAATATACAATATACACAATATATATTTTATAACAATATAATATATATTCTATATTATGAGTGCTTCGATAAATAAACCTAATCTAGAAATACCTATGAATATACAACAAATGAATCCACAACAGGCGAGTCGTACTTTATTAGGAAGTTTATCTCTCAATTTACCATCTATTATTAACCTAATATTACTAATTCTTTACGTTATTTTTGTTTGTTATATGTTTGTGAACGACCCTTTTAAAATTGTTTCTCAATATCCATCTGTCTTTGTTATAATATTAATAATTGCTACTTTTTACATGATTTATAAAAATATGAATATAAATTATAGTTTTCTGGATTTTAGATTTAACATTGTTCAAAACTGTATAGTATTGATATGTTTATTTATTATTTCTTATTACTTATATAGTTATAATCCAGGAGGATATGTTATGGATTATATATCCTTGCCAATTTATATTTTATTATTTACTACATGTATTTTTGGAATTTTATATCTAATGTTATTCTTTTATTCTGCCAGTAACTCTAAGAGCAACGTAGTTGGTGCTAATTCAACTGATTTTAAAAATTTTATTACAAATCAAACTAAAATTTTAACTGTATTAAAATACTTTTTAGGTCTTGCCTTTTTCATTTGTTGTATGATATTTTTATCTAATTACTTAACGCAGTTAATTGCGTTTGCGAATAGCGATGATAAATCTACTGGTGGTTACGCCAAAATGTTTTTAAATATAATTTTAATTATTATTTTGGCAGCAATTGTTTATAAAATAATTAGTTATAGCGCGTTTTATAAAAATACTCCTCTATATCAATTAATTATAAATTCTATATTTTATATTCCTTGTTTGTTCGTAAATTTAATTGATAATTTTGTAAAAATAACTGGTTTAGGTTCGCCATCTACAGCCTCTTCTAAAACAGGCAAAAGTATCGGAATGTTTAATCCATCTACAACAGATTTTATTTTATTAGGCGCAGCTATAATATTGAATGTAATATATTTCGCATATCCGTATGCGTCAAATAGTTTTTCAAAACAAGGAGGTAAATTATTATTAAACCAACCAGTATTTATTAACGAAGAAAAAACATTAGCATCTTATCAAGATTTAAACAATGACCAAACATCATCAAAAGAGTTACAAGATATATTTGATTATACTTATGCTATTTCATTTTGGGTATATATTGATTCAGCTAGCCCGAGTACTAGCAATGCTTATAGTAAATATACTTCAATATTAAATTATGGTAATAAACCCAATGTGTTATATAAAGGTACCGATAATACATTAATGATTACAATGTTGAATTCAATACCAAATACAGTAAGCACGCCTTTTGAATTAGATGACAATGGAAATAGAATTCTTTATGTAAAAAAAGATATTTTGTTACAAAAGTGGAATAATATTATTATTAATTATACTGGTGGTACTTTAGATATATTTTACAATGGAGAATTAGTAAAATCAATTATAGAAGTTGTTCCATACATGAGTTATGATAATTTGGTTGTTGGTTCTAAAAATGGAATACAAGGAGGAATATGTAGTGTAAATTATTTTAATAAAAGTTTAAATATACAACAAATTAATAATATATATAATTTTTTGAAAGGAAATACTCCACCAGTAAATAATAATCATAAAGAAGATATTGCATATGATTTAAAATAATTATTTATTTTAGTTTTATTTTAGTTTTAGTTTTATTTTAGTTTTATTCATAAATAATCAACTTTATTTCTAACATTATATTATATTATGAATCTACGTACAGTATTCTTTATAATTGTTATTATTATTCTGTTATATATTACTATCAGATATATTACTAAGGACGCAAACACTTTATCTGGTTTAACTTCAGGCACTTCAATGACTACTGTAAATGCTAGCAGTTTAGCACAAAGTTCTAGTGGTGTTGGTTCAAGCAATTTCGCATATTCAATTTGGTTTTATATAAATGATTGGAATTATCGTTATGGAGAGCCTAAAATAATTTATGGTAGAATGGCTCCACCTAAATCAGCTTCTTCTGGAAGTGTTGGAGGTTGCGCTGGCACACAATATGGATGTTGTCCTGATAATATTACCGCCAAAGCTGATTCAACTGGTTCAAATTGTAATATGGGCGGTTGTTCTAGTACACAATATGGTTGTTGTCCTGATAGTGTTACAGCAAAAGACTCCACTGGGTCTAATTGTGGCGGCGATGGATATTCAGATGCTTGTCCTGTAGTTGTTTTAGGGCCTGTTTCAAATAACATAGATATTAAATTAACAGTTTATTCAGATTTGGATTCTGTATCAAATTCTACAGGAACATCTAGCGTGATTCCACATAATTGTGCTGTTCCAAACATTCCTATTCAAAAATGGGTAAATCTAATAATTAGCGTATATGGTAGAACATTAGATGTTTATTTAGATGGCAAATTAATAAAAACAGATGTTTTGCCAGGTATTGCCAAAATTAATAATGACGCAAATATTTATGTTACTCCAAACGGTGGATTTGCTGGTTGGACATCTAGTTTTCAATATTATCCAGATTCATTGAATCCACAAGATGCTTGGAATATTTATCAAAAAGGTTATGGTTCTAATATGTTGAGTAATGTATTTGGTAAATATCAAGTTAAAGTATCTGTTGTTGAAAATGGAACAGAAAATAGTAGTGTGACAATTTAGAGCAATAGTTTACACCTTTTACATTTTTCTTTTGTAATATATATATGAATAGTTCTGATTATGGGTCCGATACAACAAGTTCAATATTACCAAGCGTTAATGGATTTTCTGAATTTATGAATTCAAATAGTTTAGTAGCAAAAATATCATTTTTATTTTTTATGATTTTTATTTTTGTTATAGTTTTACAATTATCTATAACTGTTTTAGGTTGGGCATTAACTTCATCGGATTCTCCTCATTTAATTGATGGAATGATTGATGCTAAACAGATGAAAGTTATTTATCAAGATCCTAGTACTACAGATTCAAAAACAATCAATCGTTCTGTAAATGGACCAGATGGAATAGAATTTACGTGGTCAATTTGGATTTTTATTAATGATTTAGGTACTCCAGATAATAAATATCAACATATTTTTCATAAAGGCAACGATACAATAGATAGTATGGGATTGAACTATCCAAATAATGCTCCAGGAATGTATATTTCACCAAATAGGAATGAACTGACAATTATTATGAATACTTATGACGTAATTAATGAGGAAATATTGATTCCAGATATTCCATTAAACAAATGGGTAAATGTGATTATTAGATGTAAGAATACAACAGTAGATGTCTATATTAATGGAATTATTACAAAAAGTATTAAATTATTAGGCGTACCTAAACAGAATTATGGTAATGTTTATGTTGCTATGAATGGTGGATTTGATGGATATATTTCTAATTTATGGTATTATAATTATTCACTGGGAACAATGGCTATTCAAAATATGGTCAAAAAGGGTCCAAATACAAAGATGCAAGGTTCTTCTGCTATGAGTATGATTAATCCGGATTATTTATCTCTTCGTTGGTATTTTTATGGAAACAACGACGCATATAATTCATAAAATATTAGAAGTATTAGAAGTATTATAAGTATTAGAAGTATTAGAAAAAATATAAAGCGTAAAATATAAATATAAAATAAATTATCTATTTATATTTTATAATGGTCAAAAAAACAAAGCGAAATAAAAAAAATAAAACATATAAAAAAGGTAAAACATATAAAAAAGGTAAAACATATAAAAAAAATAAAACATATAAAAAAAATAAAAAAATACATATAAAACGTCATACAAAACGTTATATAAAAACTAAAAATATTATTCAAAAAGGTGGCACGTTACAAGATGTTATTAATGAATTAACAGAATATAAAACATTAATAAATGCGGAGTCCCCAAAAATCACACCAGAGATTTTAGATGAAATAAACTTAAAAAGTAATGATTTAATAAATAATATAATCCAACCAAATATTAATGATATTTATGAAGATTTTCCGGTAATAATAATAATTCAGAAAACACCATCATTAACATATATATATAATGAACAAATATTTGAATTAATAAAAACTATAAATAAAAATATGATACAAACTATATTATTTAACTCTATTAATTCTTTAATTTCTGAGAAATTAGAAATAAATTATAATTCAATAAAGAATGAATTTTTAAACACAAATCAAATATATCAGGATTATGTAAAATATTGTGATGATAATCGTTTAAGAATCGCACATATAATTAACACTAGACGTATATATTTATATGAAACCGCTAAATCAATGAAAATAGACAATGATAGTAAATTTACTTATGATAGAAATGAACTAGACTTATTAAAGCGAGAAAATACTGATTTAAATGATGAAAATTATGAAAAAAAAACGATTGATTTATTTAATAAGTTCGCTCAATTACCACTAGAATATATAGGTCAGATATTTTACATTACTTTTAATGATTTAACTCCAACTTTAGAAAAAATAAATGAATATGATGTTAAATTTACTGATGAGATTCTTAATTTTTGGAGTGATACATATTTACAACTAACAGAAGATAATAAAGAAGCATACATTCAACAATATGAATTTGAATTTAATAGAGGATTTAACGAAAATCCTGAAAAAATAAAAATAATGAGTAATGCAAAATATAAACAAGCAGTAACGATTTTTAAAAGAACATACATAAGGGTTCCAGACATTAAAAATCACTATACTATTCTTAACGCATATCTAGAATATATAAAACAAAGTTTATATCCACATATCATACGTCCAAAATTAGAATTATTAATAAAACAAAGAGAACACATAAAATTTGTTAAAGAAAACCCAAAAAAGTCTCCTCCTAATAGTTTAACAAGACCTAGAAGCAATACGCCTCCTGGTTTACCGCCGCCAATTTTAGAACCGTTAGAAATAACTGTGAGGGATTTAAATGAAATAATGCCAGATATTAATAGTGATAGTAATTTTTCAAATCAAAATGAAAAATTTAAAACTTTTTTAAGTTTTATTGAAAAAAATATTAGACAGTTATATAACCCATTTAATTATTATGTATTAATTAGTCCTTTAAAATCTAATAAAGGAGATTATAAATTAGATAAACCAAAAAATGCTATTTATTTAACCATACATTCGCTACTTTTTGATACTATAAAAAATATAACTAATACAAAAATATCATTAGAAATTTTTAATAAAATATATATTTATGCTCAACAAGATTTAGCAGCATTGTATCAAGATGATTTTGACAAAATACAAAAGGATGAAATAATATATTATTATGATTTTTTAAAAAAAAGATTTGAACAAAAACTCCAAATTATCAAAAAATATGTATATGTTGTTGGAGAAAATTTTACTATAGATGGTAATAAAATAAATTTGTCAAAAATAACTAAAACTGCAGATCAATTTTTAAATGCTACTCCTTTTAATGATGTTGAATATTTACGAAAAACGACTATATTGTTTGGAATTTTGACAACAGATATAAAATATATCACAAATATAATATTTAAACAACCTAAAAATATTAAGGTAAAAGATTTAAAGTATTATAATCAAATAAATGAAGAAACAATTTCAAATTATGAATTTAATATGACCTCTGATTTTATGCAAACAATAGAGAGTACATATCCCACAAAACCTGATATTTTAATATATAAAACAGAAATACATAATGAATTTAAAAAAGGTTATAGATATAATAAAAAGAAACCAGATATTGATAAAAAAATGAATGACATAATTCAACAACAGTTAAATGAAATTATAGATATTTTTCCGGAAAATGATCTTAGTAAACCTGACAGTATTTTTGAAAAAATATATGAACATTTTAATACTATTTTAAAACCAGAATATGTAAATAAAATGCCACCACAAACAAACCTAGAAAAATCACGAAAATTTTTATTAGAAAATGTTATGCCCCAATTAAATCAGATTAATGATATCGCTGTTATGCACAACGAAACAAATAAACCACAAAAAATGATAGAACCATCTGTTGTTTCTTTAATGGAAGATACAGAACCAAAAATATTAACAAAATCAGTTGCGTCAACATCAGCAGCATCAATGTCAGCAGCATTTTTACCAGATGAACAAGAAGAGAATGATTTATTAATAGCGCAAAAGTTACACGAGCAGTATAATAAAGAAGAACCTAGTATAGATATTAGGTCTATACCAACAGAAAAAGCTAATGCAAGAGAAGAACCTAGTATAGATCTTAGGTCTATGCCAACAGAAAAAGCTAATGCAAGAGAAGAACCTAGTATAGATATTAGGTCTATACCAACAGAAAAAGCTAATGCAAGAGAAGCGCCTGTTACTAAAAATAGTATTAATATTTTTATGCCAAGCCCAGATATATTAACAACTATTACAATTTCACCTGAAATAACTAACTATTGGGGACCTATTTTTGCGGATTATGCAATAATTAGAAGAAGAAAAAATGGTAAAAGTATAAAAGGGAATTATAAACTATCAGAATTAACCGAAATGGGTAAAAATGAATTAAAAAGAATAAAATATTTTATTGATAATCAAAATGATGGTTCAAAAGAGGTAGATAATAATACAAGTACTTTATGTAGTCATTTACGTAAAATAATGATAAATTATATACAAATGATAATACGTGGTAGATATGGAGAAACAGATAAAACAAAAGATGGATGTATAATTGGTTTTATATTAGCATTTATTACCCATATTTTATATCAGACTAAAAAAGGAATTTTAGTATTAAAAGGTCATTCAATATTAAGAATGTATAACATAGATATGTCTGTTGTGTCAGATTTTGATTATGCTGTATTGCCATATGTAAACATTGGTAATGATTTAAATACGATACCTTATGCGGAACAATACAATTCAGAATATATAAAAATATTATCATACCAAATAAGTATATTAACAATATGGTTAAGTAATAATATATTAGATAAATTATATTTAAATGAAGAAATAGAGAGAGAAAGACAATCAGTATTTCATTTAATAAATGTAATTAGTACTCCAGTTCCCCCTTATTTTGTTTATTTAAATAATCAAGCAGCAAGAAGTGGATATTATGATAAATTTAAAGAATTACCTATTAATAAAACGAGTAATGTAAAACTAACTATTTCAAATATGTCTAGTGCTATTAAAGGCAGACAGGCGGATTATTACCCAATAGTAGATTTGAATTATGGATTTTTGCTTTATGAACCATTTATTCAAAATTTATACATAAATAATGAAAATCCAGATAATCGCACATTAGTTACTCAAGATATATTAAAAAGTGAAATACAAGAAATTACAATTTTTTATTTATCCATAGAAACGTCTATCACTGAAAAATATTTACATGTTTTATATTATTTTACTCAGAATCAACAAAATAATCAAGTATTTTTTATTAACAAAGCTGTTAATTATATAATAACAACTTATAAATATATTCCTTCAGTTTCTAGCGCCGCAAATGAATTATCACCTAATGGAACATTAGGAAGTTATATTATAAATGGAGTAATATATCATCCATTATTAGAAAATATAGTAAATAATTTATTTACTAATTATACCACATTTCTACCATATAATAGTTCGCTAAATGATAGATTTATGACATTTTTAATAGACGTAATGGTATTTTATATTATTCTGATATGTTGGAATTTATTTAAAAATGAAGACACAAAACACGTTGTATTAAAAGTTGGTAATTGTATTTATCATTGTATTGATTTAATAGCACGGCATTTTACAATATTGCCTACAGAAACAATAGAAGATTATGTAAAAACAAAGTTTGCTGGGACCTTGTGGTTTAAAAAGTTTAATAGAATGGCTAACGAGATTATTAATAATATAGATAGAAATGTAGATGTACAAGGTTTAAGGGATTTTACTATAAAATATGGAGACCCTACTTTGTTTCAAAAGATGTAAAATGTAAAATGTAAAATGTAAAATGTAAAAAATATATTATGTAAATTAAAAAAGTATACATAATATAAATGTCTTGTTTAGGACCAGATTATAATCCAAAACCAACAAGAGAATGGTATAGATTTGAAAATAGATGTTCTACTACCGCTTTTAATCCTCAAATAGATATAAATACATTAATAACGCCAGGCAATTCTATATCAAATGCTATTAAGTATCAATTAGATGTTTATAAAAAAGGAAACATACTTCAATATAAAAAAAATAGTGCTAACTTAACTAAAAATCAACGATATGCTCAAATCGCCAAAGGCATGTGGACAAATCGTACAAAAACATGGAGTTCACAAAGTGAGGTGACATCTAATCCAAATTCAGATATGTTAAAAAGAGTAAATTATAAAAATAAGATTATTCAAAATTATAGCGTAAATGGTACTGAAATAATTCAACCGCGTTTATGCCCTGTTATACCAACCACGGATACGCAACCACTTCCTATTCCATCTAATACGCCAAATACCAATCCAGTTTTACCACCAGCAAACGACGCTCCTCCACCACCTCCACCATTTATATTACCTCCTTATGTTGATAAACCAACCATAATATACCCTGTAGAAATCCAGGATGGTGGTACATTAATCGGACCTGTTGTAGAAAATCCATGTACTGGACAAATATTAGATCGTACTTATACACAAGATTGTTACCCTACAACTGATTCTGATGTTCCTGGACCAATCAAATTTTTATGTTGGAATGATGGTATGCAAACATATTATCCTAAAACAAAATTAACATATGGCACTAGCGGAAATAAATGGCCTACTAATGCGAAATTAATATTTTCAGCGAATTCAAAAAAACTGTTTGACTGAAATAATGTTGTGCCTACGCCTACACCAACGCCAACGCCTACGCCAACGCTTAGCATGACAGCTACTAGTTATAATCCGGATCTTTCTATTTTTACAGATAGTTCTACAGGCAATTCTACAACTTTTTCTGATACGTCTGGAATAATTGTTTATACAACTCCAGGCAATATAGGAACATTAATTATAACTTCATTTCTGTCTGACTTGAGTTTAAATTTTTACATTATTGGTGGCGGCGGCGGTGGTGGAGGAATGCCTAATTCAGGAGGTGGTTTAGGTGATAATGGTGGTAATGGTTCTAATGGAGCTATAATTGTTTGGTAGTAAATAAGAATTATAATTATATTAATTATTTAATAATACAATTAAATAAAATATTATTATTTATTATAATGCCTTTTAACAATGCTTCTAGTGATGCTAAGTATACTTTTATAAAATCACGAAGTAAAGTAATTCCTAATCTTGGTTATAATTCTAATAGTTGGACTGGCATTGGGCCTGGAATGGGAACTGTTAATTCTATGCTTAGTGCATCAACTAGTCATTCAACAATGGTAATGGCAACAGAACCGACTCCACCTCCGCCTACGCCTACGCCTACGCCTACGCCTACGCCTACGCCTACGCCTACGCCTACGCCTACGCCTACGCCTACGCCTACGCCTACGCCTACACCTCATTCAGGTTTTAATTTTCATGCTCGTGGTTTTCATCCTTATCTTTCTAAAATTCACTTTAGTAAATATCATACTAATTCTAATTCTAATTCTAATTCTAAATATTCTGCTTCTGATATTATTTTTGATCCTACTGCTACTTATGTTATTACTGATTCTTATGGTATGATTGTTTATACTGATACAGATATTTCACTTAATTTAATAATTAATAGTTTTCCTCCTGATTTAGCTTTGAATTATATAATTATCAATGGAGGCGGAGGTGGTGGTGGAGGTGGTTATACCGGATTTCTTGGTGGTCCTCCAACTACATATGCTGGAACTCTTGGTGGAGGCGGAGGAGGCGGAGGTGTTTTTACGAATAGTTTCGTAAATATTGATATTTCACTTAATTTAACAATAAATATTGGAAGTGGTGGAGATGGTGGATATGGAGCACCTACTTCTTGGGACGTTCCCTCAAATGGTTGTATTGGACAAAATAGTAGTATTTTTCTTTATAATTTACTTATTACTCCTATTACAGGAACTGGCGGCGTTACTGGCATATCATGGGCCGGTGCACCATCACAGCCTGGTCATGGAGGAACTGGAAATGGTAATGGAGGAAATGGAAATAATGGCCAGCAAGGAAATAATCTTTCACCTCCTTATAACGGAGGAGATGGAATTAGTTTTGGTATATTAGAATTTAATTTAAATGATATTAGTTATAATATTTATTGTGGAGGTGGTGGAGGTGGAGGAAATTATGCTAATAGTGGTAACCCAGGCGGTTCGGGTTCTGGAGGTACAGGCGGAAATGTTTATCAAACTACTGAACCTCCAACAAATGGAATAACGCAATTAGATGATTGGATTAATAATCCAAATAATAATAATAGTTTATATATTCAATGTGGAGGAGGAGGAGGTGGTGGTGCTAGCGGCGCAAAATTATATACTGCTGGCACCAATGGTGGTTCTGGCTCACAAGGAGCAGTAATATTTTGGTGGGGGGAAAATTCTACAGCTCCTCCTTTATATCCTTTAATAACTCCTGTGCCTATTCCGACGCCTACGCCTACGCCTACGCCTACGTCAACAAGTTCTGTAATAATGCTCGCAGAATATTATAATTTATCTTATTCATTAATTTCCAATTCTGAACCAATAACAGATTTATCTGGAATACTTTTTTATACAAGCGGTAGTGGAACAATAACAGTTATAGATTTTCCTACTACATCACCTTTAAATATATTACTTATAAGTGGTGGTGGCGGTGGTGGTGGAGGCGGCGGCGCTTCACAATATTGGTGGAATAGTAAAAATGAAGCATGCTATGGTGGTGGAGGTGGTGGAGGTGGCGGCGGTTCCTATTTGTTAACGACAATTCCTACAACTCCAAATTTTCAAGCACCACAATTACCTAATTTAAATTGGATTTCAGTTGCTATGTCTTATTATGGACAATACCAAACAGCACTTATTAATAATGGATCTATTTATACATCTAATAATTATGGTGCGGACTGGAGTTCTTCAGGAATTACAATTGACGGAATTGATAATAATACAATTAATTATAATTGGATTTCAGTTTCTATGTCATATTCTGGTCAATATCAAACAGCAGTTGTTAATAATGGATTTATATATATTTCTTATGATTACGGCGTAACTTGGTATTCTTCTCCGATTAATATTTTTGGATCACTAAATACAATAAATTTAAATTTAATATCGGTAAGCGTATCTTCAAGTGGACAATACCAAACAGCACTTATAAATGGTGGATCTATTTATATATCTAATAATTATGGATCTGTATGGTCTCCTAATGGTATAACAATTAATGGAATTGAAAATAATTTGATTAATTATAATTGGAAATCTGTATCTATATCTTCAACTGGACAATATCAATCAGCAGTATCAAATGCGGAAATTGGTTTTGGAGGTATTGTATATTCATCTGATTATGGAATAACTTGGAATATCGCATCTAACACAACAACAAATATAAATAATTTATGGTCTTCTATTACAGTTTCAAGTTCTGGGCAATATCAAACTGCTTGCATAAATAATAGTTACGGAAATTCCGAAAATATAACTTGTGGAATATGGTATTCATATAATTATGGCATTACGTGGAGTCAATCAAATCTTACAAATTTATTACCATTTACATCAATATCTATGAATGCAAGCGGAGCATATCAATTAGTTTGCTCATCTTTGACTGGAACAGAAGAAAATGTTCAATTTGGATTCATATACTTATCTCTTAATTATGGACAATCATGGACGTCAATATTAAATACAGGTACTTATACAGCAATTGCAATTTCAGGAGCTGGTATGCTATCTACGTCATTATCATCATGTGTGAATATAAATGATTTATCAGATCAACCTCTAACAGGAATTTATGTATCTAATAATTCATTTACAATAAATGTTGGCGGCTATGGTGCCTATGGCAATGGAGGGGGGCCTGGCATCAAAAGCGATGGTCAAAATGCTAATGCAGGCAGCAATGGCGATACATCTTCTTTAACATTAAATGGTATTGATTTATATTCAATACTTGGCGGCAACGGTGGAGGCGGTGGAAGCGGCGGAAGTTACACAACGTCTATAAGTTATGGAGGAGGAATTGGAGGCACCAGCTCTAATGGTGGTAATGGTGGAGGAGGTGCTGGATATAGTGACGGATATGGTTATGCCTCTTCTTTGGGAATAACGCCAAATTTCAGTGCCAATATAAATGATTATTATATCATAAATCTCCCAGGCGGAGGAAATGGTGGTTATTTTGGTAACGGAACAGGAGATAATGGTAGAGATGGTGCGGATGGCGGAGATTCTAATAATAGTATTCAACCTGTACCAAATTCATGTACAATAGGAGGAGGGGGATCTGGCGGTTGGGGCGGTCTTCAAAATATTAATACTGGCGGAGAACCTGGATCTGGTGGTAGTGGGGGAAGTGGTGGTTATGGATCAGTTATTGTTTGGTGGAATATCAATTGATTAATTATTATTATAATGGATTTTTACAATTATTCTAGTGATGCTAAGTATACTTTTATAAAACCAATAGGTAAAGTATGTAGTATTCTTAGTCTTAATTCTAATAGTTTGGCTGGTATTAGTTTGACAAATATATAATGCCCTTATGGACTTTATATTCAATTATACAGTAGAGGGGGGGGGAGTCAGGTTCTCAAGGCATAGCTATTGTTTATTGGTCGTAATATTATTTGAGCAATTTCTTTATCAATATCTTCTTTTTTAAAATTAGATTTTAATAATATTTTACGTATTGAATCTATTGATACATTTAATTTTATATTATCTTTAATCCAATTTCTCCAATTTTCATCAAATAATTTATATATTGTTGGCATATCTATAAAATTAATTCCAGAAAAATTTATATAATCTTGGACGGTTCTTTTGTCACCCAACCCATATTTTGTATTAATATTGTTATTATTAAAAATAGATAAATAATGTTGTTTGGAATGTAAATCTTTTTTCCACCATTCTTTATCATCATCCCAATGTTTCACCCTATTTTTTCTAGTATATTCATGCCATGCAATAACTATATGAGGATGAAAAAGGTCATAACCATGAGTATATGCTCTTACCGTGATACTCATTTCTTCTCCTGTAAAATATAATTCAGGATCGTGAGGCACTTCTAATACAAATTTTCCACTAGTAAAAGTAAAGTGTGCTGAATAAAATTTCGCAGATATAGGCATTGTTAATGAGTTAAAATTATTTATATAAGATGGTATAAATAAAGTTTGTTTATCATTAGTAAATTCTTTAAAATCTATTTTCCAAGGATGATTAATTCTTTTTCTAGGATCATCTTCAGGATCATAACTTGGTAAATAAGTAGTAATTAAAGGTTTTTCTGTTCCACATTCTTTGAGTTTTTTATACATATTTATTAATATAGTGTCCCATCCAATTATAAATCTATGATGTGAATCTAATTGTAATGTATATTCTTCATTATCATACAATTTTTGAATTTGATTTCTTGCCCAACAACACCCTTTAGTTTGCTTATAATGAATGGAAATTATTTTAAAACGTTTGTCATTTATAAATTCATCTAAATTATCTAATTTATCTAATTTATTTGTTTCATCATGTTGCCAACATATTCCAAAAACTAAATTTTCAGGATAATCCGCATTTTCAAGACAATTTTTAATAGTTGGGATTAATTCTTGATCTTTATATGATGCTATCTGTATGAAGATATTGTTTTCTTTTATAATTTGATTAATCATAATTAATTATAAATAAATAAAATATAATTATTTATAATATTTTACACTACTTTACATTAATTAAAATATTTAACCATTTTTACATTCTTAAAGTAGGATTAACACAAATTTCTTCGCTAGGAAAAATATCTCCAGACATACATTGGTCATTTTCACCTACTTGAATACAACTTCTAAATCCACGATCTTCTCCTATAAAACACCACCCTGCTTTACTAGATGATTTACTTGCTTGAATACTGCTATAAGAATCATCTGCTGTATAAGTTGGAATATCACCATTATTACCGCCATATTGTTGTTGATTCCCTAAATTAGCTGTTGCATTATTTAATGCCTGATTAAGTGTATTATCATATACAGGAGTAGTAGAGATAGAATTATTCACTGCTTCATTATTTTTATTTGTCGTTCCAGCAACAGCTCCAGTAATACTACTTGCTGCTTGTTGAGATGCGTCAAGACCAGCATTTACTGTTCCTGCTACAATATTTGTTCCTGCGTTAGCCCCAGCAGCGCTCACATTAACCAACTGTTTGGTAGCATCAACCGTTGTATTTGCTGCGCTTCCAGCGACACTTCCAAAATAACTTGTAATAGGAGATATTAGATTAGTTATATATTGAGTTCCCTCTGCTAAATAGAAAAAAATATTAATTCCTAAAAAAGCTAGAACCAAAATTATGATTAACCATATTTTCCAATCAAAATTGCTAAACGTATTAGAGATTGAACTCGTTATTCCTGAAGAACTATTGCTAGAGGCTGAAAAAAATCCTTGATTAGAAGTTGGATTATATAAATCATTTTGTGAAAACGAATTGGCTGGTGCAGATGCTGGATTCATTTATACTAAAAATAAATATTATTTAATTTTTATTTTTACCTTGTTTGTATTTTTATCTTGTTTGTATTTTTACCTTGTTTTTACTTAAACGTCAACAAATATAGGAACTGATTTAAATCACCTAATATTTCATCTCTCGTATTATATAAATCAGAATTTTCCATAATATTTAACACTTTATTAGAGCTTAAACTAACCAAATATGATTTTACTTTTTCAACTTCTCTTTTCATCTGTTCAATAGAAGTATAATCAGTGAGAGGTATAGACTTCACTTTTGTTAAATCAACGCGATTGCCCATTTTGCCTAAAAGTACTTCAACAAATTTATCAATATTTTCATTCAATTTGGCATATAATTCATCAGATGCTTTATGTTCCGCATAACTATGCGTTTTCCAATGATATAATTTAATGGTATTTAACAAATTAAGAAAACGCAGCACAATATCTTGTTCAAATTTTTGAATAGATGAACTATTTCTAGATTTTCTAGTTTTATTATTTTTATTTTTGTTGTATCGTATTGATTTCATATATACTAATATACTATTTTAATATTATAATATTATAATCTCGGTACAAATGTCTCTCCAAAATTATTCATCTTGTCTAATTTCTCTATTGTTTTATCTAAATTAGATTTATTCACCTGATTAAATAAATAATCAGTATTTGGCGTTTGTTCATTTTTTTTAATCTGTTTATAAATATTATCTATTTTGGAAACAACTATAGTAACTTGGTCTTTATTTTTAACAATATCTTCATTTATATCTAGTGGTTCAATTAAAAGCGATATCGCATAATAAATAATATAACGACGTTTTCTAGAACAACTATTATTATATTTAATTGAAAAAAGATTTAATAAACTAGTTAATATTTTTTGTATTAATGAATTATGATTTTCCGCAGCTTCTTTTATTAAAGCATCCCAAATAATCCATACAATATCCATTTGACATTTACTATCTACTGGCATTTTAAGTCTTCTCTCACATTTACATTTTTCTTTTTTTGTTTTACATATACTTTCAAATTCTATAATCCATTCTAACCAGTAACAAGCATTAATAGAATTATTTCCTTCTTTTGAGATATTATAAGCAAATTCATTTAGCGCAATAAATAATTCTTTTGGGTCATCTTTTAGCATGATGTTACTAGCATAATTTGTATTTGGCGCTTTTAAACGGTCATTCATTTGTGTCATATCAAAATCTTCTTTTTTAATTTTTACTTCATCAAAACTATGTTTCCTTTTAGCATTACAAATAACACATATGATTTCAGCAAATAGCTTTCTAATTTTCAAATTATTTCGCATTTTTATTTCACTGACAGCATATCCTATTTTTATAATTTCTTTAAAATTATCAAATCTTAAATTCAAATATATAGCCAATTTAGGATTTCCCAAATGAATGTATTTGCTATAAAAAAATAATAGAACTTCCCATAAATCACTAAAGTGTCCAGCACAAATAAACTCGGCACTCCAATAACATGCCTGCTCTATTTTTGAATTTATTAAATTATTTAGTAATTCTTTCTTAACATCGGCTTTTTTAAATTCTGAAAATGTAATTCCTTTAAATTCTTTCTGTTCTCTCTTATCATTTATTTCAGTATTAGCCATAATAAATAATTATAATTTATTATATGTATTATTTTATTTTTTTATATCAAACAAAAATATAACAATAATACATATAGATTAATGTTGTCGAAAACTTTGACAAATTCTTTACAACAATTAAATAAAACATATAATAAATTATCAATATGGGGTAAGCTCTTATTATTTGTTATTCTATTTTTAATAATACTTACTTATTTTAAATCCAATAAAAAATTACATATGGAAGGTTTTGAACAATCTGATAAATTTCTTATAAAATCGGATAATGAGATTTATGATGAATTTTATAGTAATATCTATGATGATTTAGTATATAGTAATATTAAAACAACATACGAAATTGGGGAGATTCTTAATAATACAGAACCTTCAGAACAAAGTATTATTTTGGATGTTGGTTGTGGTACAGGACATCATGTGGCTGAATTAGCTTCTAAAGATTTAAATGTAATAGGAATTGATAAATCCGTTGCTATGATTCAAAAAGCGAAGGAATATTATCCAAATTATGATTTTAAAGTTGGCGATGTATTAAATGCTGGTGAATTCTCTCCAAATTCATTTACTCATATTCTATGTTTATACTTTACTATTTATTATATGAAAGATAAGATGACATTTTTTAATAATTGTATGAGTTGGTTAAAACCTGGTGGGTATTTAGTAATTCATCTGGTTGACCGTGAGATGTTTGACCCTATTTTACCACCTGGAAATCCTTTATTAATGGTTTCTCCACAAAAATATGCTAAAAATCGCATTACATCTACCAATGTTACATTTGATGATTTTAAATATAATTCCAATTTTGATTTAGATGATAAAAATGATATTGCCACATTTAGCGAAAAATTCAAATTCAATAAATCTAATAAAGTGCGCAAAAATGAACATAAAATGTATATGCCGTCAGAAGATTCCATTATTCAAATGGCACAAGAAGTGGGTTTCAATGTACAGGGTAAAATAGATCTTATTAAAGCTACTTACGAATATCAATATTTATATATATTAGTAAAGCCGAATTAAATAATTTATTATTTATTTATATGTTATTTGATTACTTTTATACAAATAAATATAACACATATACAACATATACAACATATACAACATATATAAAATACATATTTTTAATAATAATATGTATTATACTTTTTATTTACATTTATATCAAATTTAAATATCGTTTTTGGTGTATTCAGCCAGTATTTCATATATACGATTTTCATTATTATTTATTTCCTTCTGGAATAATTTTATATGATTTGCCTGAGAGAAATAAATACTGTAATTTTAAAAATATTGAAACAACCCATTTTGCTAAGCTAGAGGATTATAAAATAGTTAAATTTACAAACTTTATAAAATTACATTATTTACAGAATAAAGAAAATATATTCATACCTAATAAAGAAAATATTGTGCCTTATTTTACTGGGCATAATACGTCTTGTTTTTTTTCATTTTATTCTGAACCGGAATTATTAATAGATGTAAAAACAAATACATCAATAGAAGATTTAAAAATAGTAGCTGTAATGACAAGTCGACCATTACATGTTTATATTAACAATGATATTCATGCTTACACTAATAATAATAATAATAATAATAATAATAATAATAATAATAATAAAAACTCTTTTTTTGATGCTTATTATGTAGATTATTTATGCGTTGATAAAATGTATCGTAAAAAAGGAATAGCTCCACAAATGATTCAAACCCATGACTATAATCAAAGATTATTAAATAAAAACATTAAGGTATCCCTATTTAAGAGAGAAGGGGAATTAACAGGAATTGTGCCTCTCTGCGTATATTCTACTTATGGGTTTGATATGTCTTCATGGAAAAAACCACCAACATTGCCTCCTTCTCTCGGTCTAATAGAAATAAGTCCTAAAAATATACATCATATTGTTGATTTTATCAAATTAAACAATACTAAATTTGATATTGTAATCATGCCAGAAATATCCAATATAATAGAATTAATAAAAACTAGAAATATTTATTGTTATATTATTATTCAAAATCAAGAGGTAATTTGTGCTTATTTTTTTAGAAAGTCGTGCGCGTATATTAGAAAAAATGTGGAAATATTATCCTGTTTTGCATCCATTAAATTAACAAACAATGATGATATTTTTGTAGAAGGATTTAAAGTGGCTTTATGGAAAATTTATAAAGCATCACCATCTTTTCAGTTTGCTGTAATTGAAGATATTAGCGATAATAATTTAATTATAAAAAATATAATGGTAAGAACAAGACCATATTTAATTAGTCCTACTGCTTATTTTTTTTATAATTTTGCTTATCCTACTTTTAAACCGAACAAAGTACTTATTATTCATTAATATTTGTATTAGATTATAATGTATTACCTAGTTTACCTAGTTTACCTAGTTTACCTAGTTTACCTAGTTTACCTAGTTTACCTAGTTTACCTAGTATATTTACCAACTTTTGCGAAAGAATCAACTATAAATATAATAAATATTCCTAAAAAAGAGTATAAAACTACTTCTTCCGTTACATTATTTGTTTTTTCATCTTGTTGTTCTTCTAAAAGATGAATCATATAGTTTAATTTTTCCAATAATAAATCACCATTGTCGCCTGTATAGTTTACATTATTATTGGCGTTATTGGTGTTATTAGCACTATTATTTTTTGAACTAGTAGCATTTGAAAATTTATAACTAGGTGCGTTTGTTGTTGTTGTTGTTGTGCCGTTATACATAGTATCATAATTAGGTATAAAGCGTTTATAATAATCTTCGCTCATATTTTGATTATTATCTTCAGAATAAAGATTATATACTCCGCTTTGGTTTAAATCATTATAATTTGAGAATGATTCAGATCCTGAATTTGAACCAGAATTTAAAGCATTATGTAGTTTAGAAATAGCATTATCATTATTATTTCTATTGCTATTACTATTATTATTACTATTATTATTATGTCCAGGTTTTTTACTACTCATAGAAGCTGGCGGCGGCAAAGGATTAAAATCTGATAATTCACTATGTTGATCTGGTAAATTATTAATTGATTGGAGGACTGACATTACTCTTTCAGAATTTCCATTTTCTTTAGGATTTGATGTTGGATAACGTTTTTGTGTCTTGTTATTCGCCATTCTTTTTTTTACAATATGATTTGTCGTATCATTATTTCCGATTTGATCTATATCAGTATCAAATGGAGCTGCATATATTGCTAAAGACATTCTTAATAAAAAATAAGATAATAAATTTATAAACAGACTGAAATTTAACATTAAATAATTAATTAATTAATCATTTAATTATTTAATCATTTAATCATTACTTTATAAAAAATATATAAGTTTATTTATATATATGATAAATTTACTTATTAATCCTGCTAGTAATTTTTGTAATATTATGTCTATTGTTTTTTGTTTAATTGTAATTTATATAATATTGTTTCCTTATTATTTGCCATTTTATTTTAATAATACTTTAGGAAGAGCATCTTTAATATTATTTATAATTTCTATGACATTATGTAATCCTCTTTTAGGTATTTTAACAACATGTATTTTTATAGGATTATATAATTATCGTATAACAGAAGGTCTTGTAAATATGAGTACAACTTCTACTATACCAGGACTTAAACCTATTACGCCAAGCTCTAGTCCTAGCTCTAGTACTAGTCCAATAACTACAACTGCTTCCACGCCTGGCATATCTCCTACAACTATTTCGCAAACATCTACTAATAATACGACTTCTCCACCACTAGATAAAACAGCTGAACCAACTAATATTCCTGTTAATGAACCTAGCATTACAACTAATACAATATTAACCCCTCTAGATAAAGAAAAAGATAAAGAAAAAGATAAAGAAAAAGAAGGGTTTAATAATCGCCTAATGTATTCAGATTTAGATGAAGGAAGAAATCGTATGTTAACAATAGAAAATTATGTTCGTAAACCTAAATTATCAAATCAAATGCCGTTTTCTAAATATTTTGAATATAATAAAGAACCTACTCCATATGATGGTAACGTAGTTGTAACAAATGTTTAAATATATACAACATAAAACATACAAAATACAATATTCATAATTGTTAAATTTTTGTAATAAAATATAATTATAATTTATGAAATATACTTTATATAATTATATTTTGCTTTTTATTGCCATTATTTTAGCATTATATTTTATTAATTATATAACAAATTACGTACTTGTTTCTAATAAAGAATCTTTTTTACCAAGATTTAATAAAATGTATAGACCTTATATTAGAAATATACGTTTATATAGTAGTAATAAAGTTAATTCTATATCAAATAAAGCACAAGTTATTTTTAAAAAATGGGGTTTAATATAACTGAAACAATTATTTTATCATTTTAATATAATATAATGGCAAGAACTTCCAAAAAAAAAACAAGCATACGTTCACAAAAACATACAACAAATACAAATTCAGTAATACCAGGGTTTCCTGGATTTGGTCCTCTGCAAACTCAACCAATTCATACAAGTCATGTAAGTTTTTTTTCAAATCCTTTAGCTTATATACATGACCATATACTATATTTAAATAATAGTAAATTTTTTGCAGGAGTTGTTATGATTTTATTAAACGTAGGATCAAAATTTATTTCTATACAATTTAGTAAATCAACTGAAGAATATTTGAAATTTTCATTAAGTAAACAGTTATTAGTATTTTCAATGGCTTGGATGGGTACTCGTGACATATATACAGCACTTGGTTTAACTGCTGTTTTTGTTATATTATCAGATCATTTATTTAATGAAGATAGTAAATTTTGTGTTGTACCACAACAGTATCGCGTTTTACATAAATTAATTGATACAAATAATGATGGAACAGTTACCGAGGAAGAGTTGAATTCAGCTATTGCGGTTCTAGATAAAGCAAAAAAAGAAAAAATATCTAGAAAAAATACTAATTCGTCAAATAATGCTACAGGTGGTAATAAATAAAAAAAGAAAAAGGAAAAGGAAAGGAAAAAGGAAATATAAAAAATAATATTGGATAAAATTATTCGGAATACATTAAATTTATTATATAATATTCTTAACGTATTATAAGTATGTCAATTTTATCTCAAGTGAAATATCCCAAATCATTAACTATATTAATAAACACTAGAATAAGGGGATTTTCTAAAATTAAATATGAACCTAATATGTCTGTTCCTGGAATCAGAAGTGAAACAATATATTTTGACCCATTAGTAAAATTAAATAGTTTAGTTGCCGGTTCTATACCCAAAGGTTATCCTCCATCTGAATTATATACACAATTTTTTAACAAAGGATCATTTGAAAGTTTATTAAATAGAACATTATCAAATAGTGGACAAACTAAAAAAACTCTTGAACAGGCGACTCAAGAAGGTAATGTAAACAATAATATAAAAGTTACTTTAAATCAATTATTTAAAAAAGGGCGTATATTTTATATCAAAGGACAGCCTTATACTATCAATGGTTACGATTGGGCATCAAATGATTGGATTATTGGCACTAAAAGTATAGAACAACGATTTGAAATAACTTCTAATTATGGAGAAGGTATATATTCTATGGTTAAACAAAATAGTATTTCAAAAGAAGAAGATAAAATTGCAGAACAAGAATATCAAAAATTTATATCTAAATATCCAACTTATGTAATTCGTGGAAATTCAGCAAATTCAAAATTTAGTGATAATGAACTTTTATTAAATGATTTAGCTTCTGGAAATTCTAAAGAATTACAACTAAATCAATTTACTATAAACTCCGATGTTACAACAAATCCTAATAAAACTAAAGATTTGCCTCAAAATATGAAATTATTAGTTTCAACAGAATTAATATTTGATTCCGCTATTAATAGCGATCCTAATACATCAAATTTAGCAAGCGACCCTATCTCTAAATCTATATTAAATGCGTTAAATACTATTTATAAAGAAGAAGTTGGCAAAAATCCCAAATTAAAAGAAAGATATGAAATGTTTCATAATTCTAGTGTAAAATATTTTAATGCGAGTGAAAATTTCAAGATATTAACAGGCATACAAGATGATAGTAAAGATGAAACTACTGATTCAGAACAAATACGAACCAATTTATTAGAAAATAAAGATAAAATTATTGAATTATTATATGAACAAGTAAGTAAAACGAAACAATTGAATAATCAAGTAATAGATCGTACAATATCTATTATTAATGAACCACAAGAAAATCCAGATACACTTGACCCTAATTTAACTGCACAAAATACTAACATACAGAATCTTGAAAAAACCAAAAGTGAAATACTTTCAGTCATTACTCCATTAGAAAAAATATTAAATAGTAATACACAAAATACAGATGAACTTTTACAACAACAAATGAATATATTTACAAATATTCAAAATATGGATAAATTTGTAGAAAAATTTAAGAATATAATACGCACTTTAAATACAATTTATGCTAGAGATTTAATACAACAAGCAAATATGATGAGAATTAAATTACATTTACAACAAATTAAACAATTGTTTCAAAAGTATATTAAAATTGCTAATGATTTAATATCTAAATTCAATAAAGAAAATTATAATTTTATTGTGCCTGAAGTAAAAGGGCAATCTATTATGATAATAAAAAATAATTATGATAAATTAGCAGATGGTCTTATAAAACTAATTGATAAATATAAACGTGATGGAACTCCACTGGCGAATTTTTATAATGATGCGAATGTGGAAGCAAAAAAAAGAATATTTACCATTTTAGATAAATTAATATCTTTAAAAAAAGCATATTTAATTGCGTTTGTTAATTGTCTTGGTATGTTTTTACAAAAAATAAATAGTCGTAATGATTATATTAAAGAATTTAGTTCTTATATAAAATTTTTATCAAACATTCAAATGGAAAAATTATTTAAGGTAAATAAATCTATCACCAAAAAAGAAGACAATATTAGTAATTTTAAATTAAAGTTATCATATGAACTTTTAAAATTTGATTATATAACCTATGACACTTTAATTAATGATGCTGATTATAAACGTAATTTAACTAATGCTAATAGTAGAATAAATAATTATATTACAGAATTAAATAATATAATATCAACGCCAATAAATACAAAGGAAGAATTTGAAAAATTTTATGATCATCCAGCATTATTAAATCTTGAAAAAATCACATTTGATATTTATTATTTTTATTTATTAAAATTTAACTTTAATAGTGAATATAGTTTATGTAAAATAATATCAACTGAAACTGATAAATTGTTTAAAAAAATAAAAGAGATGGCATTTAAATCTATTAATAAAACCTTTATTTTATTTCAAAATTATAATGATATTTATACCGTAGAAGAAAGACGTGTGTTAGCTCAAGAATTTGATAGAAATGCGCCGGTTCAAAATACTAGTTTATTTTTTAGGTCACAACAAACTGTTAGGGCACAAGAACAACGTAAGCATTTTAAATTATTGAAAGAATCAGAAGCAATGTCTTATACTTATATTACTTTATATACTAGAATATCTACTATATCGTTATCTAGGAAACTGATGATGTATTCAGAAGAGAAAAATATTAATAATACAAAAAATAAAGAATTAAATTCATTTAAAAAATATTATACTTTAATTAAAAATAATTTTACTGAAATCAATGATAATATACCTGTTTCTATATTTTGGGAGAATGATAATGACATAGAAAATATTGATTTGTTAATAGAAAATTATAATATGAATATTAATAATTTAGCTTACGCCAAAGAAGACATCCAAGGTAATATAACAGATTTGGAACAACAATTTAGAAGTGAAGTAGATACAATTGTGCCATTTATTAGTAAAATTGGCATTGTTAAATCTTGTTATAAAATAATAAAACCTTTATTGGAAATAACTACGAATGAACAAATAACTAAGAATTTTTTTTTAAATTTATTAAGAGATGATGATGAAACAGATATATGTCGTATTCAATTAACTAGATTAGCAATAGATAATGCTGATTTAGATAAAGTTAATTTGGCACAACCTAGAAATACCGCAATTGTTAATCAACAGGAGTATAAAACAATTTTAAATTGGGAAGTAGATGTTTTTCAATATCTTGAATTAAATGAAGAACGCACTATTTTTGAACCAATAGTAACAGCATTAAATGGTCAATTAATAAAATTACAACGAATTACTTATAATTTATATTCACTTGATTCTAATGATCCTATATATAAAAATTATGTTAATAATCAATTTTCACTTCAAAATATTAGAAAGGCAATTTTTGATTTTATTAAAAAAGATATATATCAATCACGTGACTTATATATTAATTATTATAGAGAATTGGCACAAGAATTTTGTGAAGAATTATTAATACCATATATGATGTTAAGATCTAATACTGATGTTGAAAAAATGTATTTATTATATATGAAAGAATTTATAGAATTAAAATGGGAAAAAATAAAATTTATGTTTGTAAATACAAATTTAGATTCTTTAATTCAATTAGCAAATAAAAAAAACTTGTTACAATACAATAAATTATTTAATGTAATGGTTCCAAATGAAAAATATACTATCATTAACATAATAGATACTTTTATTGTTAATAATATTACTTTTTATAAAAGAATAATTGGATTAGGATTAGAGAAACAAGTTTATATGGGCGATGAAGTTATATTAACATTAATTGAAAAAATTTTTAAAATTAAAATATTTGTTATTCAAACACAACAAATTAAACTAAGAGTTGGTTCTTTAATACAATTTACAGATGATAGAAATCCTGGTCGCCCAATAGAAAAAGAAGGGTTTGTCAAATCTATTTTGTTTAATTATCAAATAGATGATATAGTTATTGCTAATTATAGAAATCAAGGATTATGGTTAAAAGGGACTATTATTCAGATACATAGACAAGGTTTATATCGTGTAAGATATGATGATAATCAATATGGTGAAGAAAATAGATTAAGTGAAAATATACAATTATTTAGAATGGCTAATATAGAATATAATTATTTGAATCAATTATTGTTTCAAAAACAGATATTTTATTTATCGGAATTAAAAATTATATTTAAAGAAAGATTTGATTTATTAAATGATGATAGTAAATGGAATAGAAGGAATACGCGTCCTAATAATTGGGTTGGATTGTCAAATATGTATAATGTAATTATAAATATTATAACTAGGTTGGTAAATATATTATATTTTATGAATTATCCATTATATATAGATTTTGCAATAAGAGGTACTGAATTATTTGAGTTTATTGTAGATTTACTAAATAGACAAAATGTGATAGAACTCGTAGAAAATATACTTCCACATGGTAGCAATTATTTAACTTTTATATATAATTATTTTATAGGAAGAGTGAATGGAGAGAATAATGATTTAGGGTTGTTAGAGATGGTTGCTAATTATTACCCTACATTAGAAATACAGGACCCAAATGATTTTTCAACTTATTCTATTAGTATTTTAAAAATGACGAATTTTGTGAATCCATTTTATTTTATTGATTTTGATCCATATAATATGACAAAATTTATTAGAGATGATCCTAATTATACAACAAGATATAGTGATTATATGTTTATATTATCAAATAACGGAAATGAATATAATACATATAGTAATATTTTTAGTTTATCTGAAAAAATATTCATTTATAAATATAATGAAATTCCTAATTATTTAAATTACTTAATTTTTGAATCTTTTATTAAATATTCTATTGAAAATACACACTTGGCTAATGTATTACAAAATATTATGTATTTTAAAAATGTAGAAGTGCTATATGAAAATGTATTAGAACAATATTATGTACGATATACAAATTTACTTGGACGATATAATCCGCCGGTGGTTCCAATTCAAGTAAATAATGCTATTTCTATTAATGGTCTTAGAAAAAGTACAAGGTCCGTGAGACAAACAAATATTGGAAATGTTTCAAGCATGAAAGGGCAAAAACAGAATTATGGAATAAAAACAACTGGGGGTGCTAAACCACAAAATAATCCATATTCTTTTAATAACACAAATGCTTTAACAAATAGATATGTAAATGTAAATCAAGGAAATACTATTTTTGATAGCAACAAAGACTCTAGATTAAGTTATTATATTATTATAGATTTAGAATTATATCCAGGAGAAGATGGTATTCCTGCAGGACAAAAATTAGTATTAGGATGTCAAATGAAATATGAAAAAATTAGACAAGCATGGGCGAAATTATTTGGATTAGTATATCGTCCTATAGAATTAGATGTTCCTGGATATGTAGTTCCAAGTCCTGTAAAAGATGATAGAAGATATGATGAGAGAAGAGATGATGAGAGAAGAGATGATGCTAGAAGTCGTGACGATAGACGATATGATAGAAGAGATAATAGAAGAGACGATAGAAGGTATGATACTAGAAAGCATGATGATAGAAGAAATAATAACAAAACAAGAAGAACATAGTTATAATTATACTGTTATAGACGCTAAAAATTCATCCTGTAATTCTTGAGGAATATAATTGAAATCAACCATTTTTTGATTGATCTCAAATTTTTTGAATGCGTTTTCTTTTGTCATTCTTTCATTAAAATATGCTTTATCTTGATAACATTTTAATGCTGTTTTGGGTCCGCATTTTGTAAGAACAGACGAAATATTATCACTTATATCGCCCATTACAATTTTACAAAACAAATCCGTTTGAGCATCACCTGTGCTACTTTTTTTTAATGCAATATTTTTAAAAGACATATCAAATATTTGAACGCGTGGTTCAATTAGTTGAAGATAATCTTTATCGCTTGTAATAATATATATTTTGACGTTTAAATATTTTTCAAGCAAATATTTAACTGAAATAGCAATACAATCATCGGCTTCTAACTTCGGATGACTTAGAATTGCTTTTGCCCCACCTTCTTGAAATAATTTTTCTTTATATGCCATTTTAAAGAATGGTCCTCCCATAAATCCATCTTCAGATCCATTTTTTCTATTTGCTTTATAATTATCCTGTAAAGAATTACGCCATATATTTTCTCTCGGACAATCTCTTCCTACAATCATAATTGGTTTAATTTCATCAGAAATTCCCAAATTTTGTGACAAAGTTTTTAAATTATTTACAAATGTTTTTTTAAACTTATCTACAAAAGATGGGTTTTGGATTGGGTCTTCTACTGTTTCATCATTATATTTATACCAACGAATCATAGAATAATAGCGATGGAATAAATAATAGCTCCCATCAACAAATATAAAGGTTGGAGTTGACTCGCTTGAAATGCTAGAATTAATAGATTCAATAAAAGATTCAATAAAAGATTCAAATATAGTTGGAGTAGACATTGTTATATAATACGTATTATGTTTAAACCAATTAATTTATATTAAAAATAATTCAATTTTATTTATAATTAGACTATATAAATCTTATCACATTTAACATGCGGATTTTTTATAATGACAATCAATACATAATGCTTGTAAATTATCATAATTTGTTTTTCCACCTTTTGACCATTCAACAATATGGTCGCCTTCATATTTTTCTTTTGACATTTTACAAATAGCACATACATTATTTTGGTCTTTTAATTTAGAAATTATATCTACTTTTGAAAAGTATCTTTTATCTTTATTTTTTTCATATGAAGAATTAATAGTATTATCAATTAGATTAATTAATTTTTTTTGAAATGTTGCGTTTCTAGATGTACAATCTAATTTTTCTTGTATATCAATATCAGTAATTTCAGTTTTTAATTCACGAATAATATCTATAATATGTCTATTAAATAGCGAAATGTCTTTAAATTTATATAATAAACGACTAATTATAAATTTATATGGTAAATAATATTTAATAAATTTTTTTCTATCACTGCTAAAAAATAAATTATCTTTAAGCGTAGTTATTATTTTTTTTATCATATTAATTTTATTTTTAATATTTTCTTCATTATTTTGTAAATAATCAGTTACGGATTGTTGACTATGACCAAGAGTATCTTGATAATATCTATCACGCAACGTATTAACAGATGACCAAGAATTTGGAAGGTCGCTAGATAATACTATAATATCTATTATTTCAGTTTGTAAGTCACCTCTTTTATCATTTTTGTTGAAAAATAATATATTCAAGCTATCTTTAAACGTAGAAATCAAATCAAAGAATCTACCATATAAAACTTTATTAAATTCATAATCAGTAAGAGTTCTGCTTGATCTATTTAAAATTTCATACATATCTCGTCTTTTAGTGACATCAGTTCTATAAGAAGAATCTAATTGATTAAATGTAAAATTATAATTTCTTATTTTATGTTGATCGTCAAGACTCAGTTCACTAAAACTTTTTTTATCATAATAATGTCCCCTAGTGTCATCTGTAAAATATTTTGAATTAAGTTTAAATTTATTATTCAAATAATCAAGAGCAGTGGTTAATCTATGCATTCCATCCAATACTTCTTCATTATTCTCTTCTGGATTTAAGATAGTCCAAATTGGATTCATTGCTCTACCAATTAAAATTGTTTCTATGAATCTTGTTTTTAATTTGTCATCCCAAGCTTGATATTCTCTTTGAAAATCTGGATTTTTATTTATATAAACCTGGTTTGCTGCAATAGCAGTCTCTTGGTTTGTTCTTAAGTTAATAATAGACAATTGGATAGTACTCATTGACTCTGTATATTATATAATTAGAGTCTAATGTATTTAAGTTAATTTATTCCGAAATAATATATTAAAAAGAACTTAAAGAGCCTACAACTATTCGTTACTTATCGCTTAAAAAAAGGCACTACGTTTTATTTGTCATTTATTACAATCATAAAATAAATATATTATTAATAATTTATTTTATTTTCTAAAAAATGGCAAGGAAAAAGTCAATGTTGCAAAGTGTTTCCGTTTTTGACTTTTGGACATTTTTTTTGTCCAATTTCGAAAACCCAAAAGACTTTTCAACATTTTATTTTTCATGACTTTTGGGAAAATACGATTTAGACCATAATGATGTAAATACCAAAATAATAAATGATGTATTGTTATTGTAAAAATTTTTCAAAATTTATAAACATTTCTGAAAAACTATTTAGCAACTTTTTATATAGTATTATTAATATATGAAAAGTTGCGAAAAAGTTGCTCAAACATTTATTTGTGAAAGTTGTTATTATAATACTAGCAAGACAAGTAGTTGGAAAAAACATTTATTGACATCTAAACATATCAATACTATAAATACTATTAAAAATACTATAACCAAAGTTGCTATGCCTTATACTCAAATATGCAGTTGTGGAAAACAATATAAACATTCATCAAGTCTTTGGAATCATCAAAAAAAATGTGAGTTTATTAATAATAAATATGAACAAACTGAAAAACAAAACAACACCCAATATGAAAAATATGATGAAAAATATGATGAAAAACAAGAACAGGTACATAAGGCTGAACTCATAAAACAATTAATTATTCAAAATCAACAACTATTATTTGATAATAAAGAATTTAAAGAACTTATTATGGACCAAACTAGTAAAATGATGGAGTTAGCTACAAAACCATCCACCATAAATAATAATAATTGTAATAATAAACAATTTAATTTAAATGTATTTTTAAATGAAAAATGTAAAAATGCTATGAACATTGATGATTTTATAAGTTCCCTTGAAATTGTTTCTGAAGATTTTGAAGATATTGGAAAATTAGGATATGTTCAAGGAATATCTAATATATTTATCAAAGGATTAAGAGATTTAGATGAAACTGTGCGACCAATGCATTGTACCGATAAAAAGAGAGAAACTCTTTATATTAAAGATGTAGAAGGTTGGAACAAAGATAATAATAAAGATAAAATAAAAATGGTTATCAAAGAAATCGCAGATAAAAATGTGAAGTATATTCCTATCTGGCAGGAAGATAACCCAACATCGTCTGATGGAACTACAAAAAAAAATGATCAATATATGAGAATAGTGAATCAAGTTATGACAGCAATTGTGCCAGACGATGAAAACGGATTAAATAAAATAATAAAAAATGTGGCAAATGAAATATGTATTGATAAATAATAAATTATATTATACAATAATGTAAAGTATAATATAAATTAATTTAAAAACATCGCGAGGCATAAATTAGTTAACAAATGAATACAAAGTCTAATGATGGGTGGGGTGCTTATTGTAACGCAAATAAAAAAAATCAAGAATTACAAAAAAAAATAATTGTTCAAGATGAAAATAATTTTGGAGGAAATAGACTTGTATTAGATGAAAGCAATAATTTTCAAAATATTAAAACAATAATTAATCCTTTTAGATATCCTAACACAATACATAATAAAGAATTAAATATAGAAAATAATAATGTAAAAATTGAAATTGTTGAACCAGAACCAATAAAAATAATTGAACTTGAAAATGATGAGGATGAACAAGCTATTAGAAAAATAAAAGAAGATAGTGAACAAACTATCAGAAAAATAAAAGAAGAAAGTGAACAAGCTATTAGAAAAATAAAAGAGGATAGTGAACAAACTATCAGAAAAATAAAAGAAGAAAGTGAACAAGCTATTAGAAAAATAAAAGAGGATAGAAAAATAAAAGAAGATAGAAAAAAGAAAAACATTCAATCATTAACGCAACTAGAAATAGAAATTGATAATTTAAAAGCTAAAATTAAAAGAAGTCAAGAAAAATTACACAAAAATCAAGAAAAAATACAAGATATTAAAAATGGTGATATTGATACAGAAATGATTAAAATAGAAGCTGATAATATTATTTGTAAAAACCGCCCTAAAAATGTGGATGATTTATTTACAATATTCAAAAGAAAAACTATTTTACATCATAATAAAGTTGGTTTTAGTCATTATCTTTTATATAATCCAATTAACAAAACGTTAAAAAGATGTGATGCTAGTGGCATCGAAATAAAATCTGAACATTATAAAAGTTTAAACGCATTTACAGCAAGCAATTATGATTTATATAATAAAGAAAAAAATAAGAATAGAACTTTACGTAATAATGCTTATTTAGAATTAAATTATTTAAATGATTATGGTATATGGTGTAGTTGTGATGAACTACATAATAATCATATTGTTACAAAATAAATTTAAAATTATTTATTGATTATTAACAGATTTTTGCCAATAAGCAGAAACAACGCTCCAATTAACATTAGATAAAAATGTTTCAGCATATTTATTAATATCTAATCCAAATTCAGCTATATATGCGTGCTCCCACATATCCATTACTAATAATATATCAACATTGATAAGTTCGCCTATATTAAATTCATTGATCCAAACATTAAATACTTTATTTGTTTCACGATCGCGACATAACGCAACAAATCCAACTCCTGGAATAGTTCCAGTTTCTATAAAATTCTTTTTCCAAGTTGCGAATGAACCAAAACATTCATTAATAGCTTTTGAAAGATTTGGATTCATTTTATCCATATTTTCTCCACACATTACGCCAAAATACATTTCATGTAATCGCATACCGTTAAAAAAAAGAGCTAATTCTTTTTGAATAGCACTGTATTGTACCATATTTTTAACACCTTTTATAGCAGAATTATGAATTTCATTTAGAGCGCCGTTTGTTGCCCCAACTAATCCTTCATATAATTTAAAATGTATTTTCATTAAATTATCGTCTATTCCTTTTACTTTACCTAACAAATAAGAAAAATTCATTGGAGTATATTTTTTTATTTGTTTTGACGCAACTTTTGATGATTTATTTTTACGAGTTTTGTTTTGAGACATTATATATTATTATAATATTATTATAATGTTGTTATAATATTATTATAATGTTGTTATAATATTTTATATAATATTAATAATATATAATATGCTAATTAGACCAGATTTTATATTTTCTTATTGGATATTTATATGGTTTTTATTTTATGTATGTAAAATAACAAAATATAATCCTAAATATTTATTATGAAAATAATTCCATATTATATAGTTCAAAATAATAAATTTAAATTGAATAATATAATATCCTCTATATTACTTTTTATAATATATAATATTTGGTTACTAATAAATAATACTAATTTTATAATTATTCAAAAAAATATATTGATGTCTATCTTACATAATAAAAATCAAACGCCAGCATTATGGTTAATTGAACAAATATGCATTACTGCCTTTAAATGTCTAAACTAACTGTATTTTTATCGGATTTAGGTCTACGTTTACTACGCTTTGGCATATTTCCTTCACCTTGTAATTCTTTCAATTCAGAAATACTAATTGTACTACTATCATTTGTTTGATTTCCTTGTGGAGCTTCTTGAATATTAATTGTTTTTGTTTTTAATCCATTTAATAGATCAGAAATATCACTTGGACCTCTCATTTCAGGACGATTTGTTCTTGGAATATCGGATGTTCCTGTATAATTTTCTCTAATATTAATTCCATCATTATCATTAAATACTGGTCTGGCATTTGAAAAACGATTTGAATTATTATTGCCTGGTCTTGTTGGTGGAGGTTCACGTTGTTGTGTAGCCATTGGTGGTGGCGGCGCACTTGAATTGCCATTTGGTTCCATCATATTATTCATAAATCCAGCAAAACCAGGATTACTTTGTCCCATAGAATTGACAGCAGCCGTTTGAAATTGACGCATTAAATCAGGATTTTGACGAAGAATATCATCCATTCCAGGCATAGCGGACTTAAACATTGTATTTGTCATATGAACCATCATGGCACTTCCTCCTAATTGAAACAATAATTTTAATTCTGGCGCCATAGAAGCACGACTCTTGTATTTATCGTATAATTCCGCAAACACATCATCATAATCATTTAAATTTTCATTTACTTGATCACTCCATCCATCTAGTTTAATATCAAAAGGATCAAATCTATTATTTAAAAATTCTATACCATTAATACATGTCATCAACATATTTCCTTGAAATTTAACAGAATTCTGTTTTGATTTTTCTTCCATAATCATTTCATATTCACCCTGCATTTCAGCAAGTGGAGATTCCATAGAGTATTTTTTAGTTAATGTTACACCTTTTGTTTCAAGTGTTTCTAACTTTCTTAAATACTTAAATTTCTCTCTTAATAATTCTTCTTTGGACATTTGTGGTTGTGATGGAACCGGTTTGTCTGGATTTAATGGCACATTATTAAATTTTGTATATCCATCCCATGTTTTACTATCTGATCCTGCTTCAGCCGTAGCCTGTCCAATATTAATATTATGTGAGTCATCAAATTTCACAGATGGCTTATCATCAAAATTAATATTTCTATTAAATATATCAGAACGACTTTCAAATTTACTTGTGCTATCACTAAGATTGTTTAATTCATCTTCTAAATTATTTAAATCATCCAGTTCAATATCATTTGAAAATTTATTTGAACCTTCTTTTTTTTTATCATTCATTAACAGTTCAATACCAGAACCAAAATTAGATTTTAAACCACTTGATTTTGGTGCCCAATCATCTGATAAATTTTCATTTAAATTAATTGTAGATATATCTATAATATCGTCCATTTATGAATTAATTAGATCATTAAATTTAAGTATTAACGAATAATAAATATATATTTTAAATTTATTATTTAAAACTAACAAGATTTATGTGTAATGTACCACATAACTTGTAAAAAAGAATCGGCTAAATCATCTTTTTTTTTATGATTTTTAAAAAAATCTTCCCACTCTTGAAAATTATGTTGAGTTAAATATTCTAAAGATTGTTTAATGCCTTGTTTTTTTCTATCACTGTAACTAAGTTTTATATTTTTATCTATATTTTTATCTATAACAATGTCATTATTCTTCAATTTATTGGAAGCATTTACAAAATCAATTTGAATATTATTATTTTTCATGATAAAATATTGTGCAATCATGCCTTGTATTGTTTTCATTCTATTAGCAATAGGACTAATTTGATTTTCAATAATTACTTTATCAATGCTATTTAAGTGCGTGGCAAGAATCAGATCAAATTTTATTTGAATATTTCTTCCTATTGTAACTAAATCAATCTTGGAAGCATTTGTATTTTCAACAGGTTCAAAACATGTATTATAAATATAATCATTAATTAATGAAAGAATTTCTATTTTTTTACAAGGTTTTGAATACTGAATCTTATATTCATCGGCAATGCTAAATAAATCATTTATTTTTTGTTTATTAATAAATGTTGACTTTAATTTAGAAGTCGGAATAATAAATTGTTGTTTTTTTGAATGTTTTAAACAATAACATTTTGAATTTTTAGTGAATTTTGCTGGATTATTACATTGAACATTTTTATTCATTTCACAACATTTTGTTTCAGTTTGTTGTGCTAGATTAATAATATCCCAATTTAATATTTTGGTATCAGCAATATCATCTATTTTTTCTAAAAGACAAAATGCTAAATTTTTTATTCCAACATCTATGCTAAGTATTTTCATTTATTCTTTTTATAATATAAACATTTGAATTATTTATATTATAGTTTTTAATTATATTTTATTTATAATTTTTTGTTTGTTTTGCGTTTTTTGTTTGTCTTGTGTTTTTTGTTTGTTTTGCGTTTTTTGTTTGTCTTGTGTTTTTTGTTTGTTTTGCGTTTTTTTGTTGTTTTATGTCTTGAACCAGCAATAATACAATTAGTTTGTATTCGTCTAATTATGCGTTGAATTCTAGGAAATAATTCAAATGGAACTGGTTCAACTCCTAACTCTCTGGGATTTGCTAAATTAACAGGCGGAATATTAGGTAATTGACAAATAGATTGTATTGTTTGATGTGAAACAGTTGAAACTACAGTAGAATTTGATGCTTTCGGAAAAAGTATTTGAGGTGGTCTACGTTCCCTTGCTGCTTCTATATTTTCTTTATGTTGTGCTAACCATTCATCATAATCAGTCGCTGGTATATATGTTGGTTTATTTCCTTGTAAAATGAGTTGTAAAATACGCTGATCAAGTAATTCAGGAGCCTCAGATATATTATAATAAACGCGTTTATTTGGTTTTACATATTCTATGACAACAACGGTGTTTTCTGAACGACGATGATTCATACCATGCCATTTTTCATACCCAACAACATTATTATATTCATCTCTTTGAATTACTTTAACATCCTCAAAAACACTATTATAATGTGGATATAAATGATATTCTCCTTGATAAGAATATTGTGGTTCACGACGAACATAAGTTCCAACTAATTCAACTAATCCCCATTCTGGTTCTTTTTCTCCGAATCTCCATTCTGTTAAACGAACTTCACGCGGATACCAAAAAAAATAACTTTGTCCTTCTTCCAAAAATTCACATGTAGTAGCTAAAGCATTTTCATCGTCACTTATATCAGAATCAACAACTATTTGATGTGATTCAATTTCATTCGCATCATTTTCATCAGAGTCAACATCCATTCCTTCCATTTAGCTTAATATATATTAAATTATATTATATATTAAATTATATATTAATTGTTTCTAGTAGGATTTGTTATAGAAGCAGAAACCATACGAGCTTGTAATTGTTCTCTTGATAAATAAGGCACTTTTAGGTCACTTGTTGGATAACCAAATCCTGGAGCACTAGTGTCCATTACAGAACTATACATATGTGGCACATTAGATGATGGTGTTTTATTAGTATTTGTATGAACATTTAAACCTAGTTCTGAACATGCTTCATGATTGTTAAATTTCATAATTTGAGTGGCGTTGTCTGTTAAATATTGGCGATAACTCCAACTAGAAGTAATATTAGCTTCTTTTTGAATACGCTCATTGATAACAGCTTCAGGTTGCCAAGTAGCAAAATTTCTACCATCAGCCATAATAGGAGGAAAATTAAAATGAATATTGTTTGATGCGCTATAACAAGTTCCCCAGGACATTATAATATATAATGAGGATAATTTTATTACTAAGAAATAAATAAGAAATAAATAAAATATGATTTTAATAAATTATTTTAATAAATTATTTTATTTATTCGGAACCTAGTAATTTAAGTAATTCATTTTTCTTTAACTTGGAAGCATCTGTGGCTAATTTTTTTTCTACAACAATACTTTTTAATTTATTGAGTGACATTTTTTTATAGTCTAAAGTATCACCATCAATTGGTTTATCTGAAATAAATATATCAATTGATTTTATATTTGTTAAATTAAATGTTTCATTTGTTAAATCTTCCATAACAACGTCATCATTATTTTGATCAATATCATTTAATTTATTCAATTCAATAACTTCTTTAATTTCATTTATATTATCAATATCATTTTCATCATCAGAACTTTCTGAATCATTATCCAAATCGGAACTAGAATCATTTATTTCATCTTCCTTTTCATCATTTAATTCTTCTAATGGTTCACAATTAATATTCATTTCAAGTGTTTCACCCATATTAATTGTTTTAATATTTTGTTCATCTATTATTTGCTTAAATTCACAAATAGAACATTCTTCTTCTTCTTCTTCTTCTTCTTCTTCTGAATCATCATCTTCTTCTGAATCTGAATCATCTTCTTCTTCAGAGTCAGTATTTTCTCCATCTTCTGAACTATCATCATCTTCATCTGAAACACTAATTAAACTATTTGTATTATTTTGAACCATTGGACCTAAACTACCGCCATTGGAACTTTCTCTCGCTGATAACATTTGTACTCTGGATCTTATAAAATTTAATTCTTCTGCCATTGTTGAAATTAAACCTAGCATAGATACAACTTTATGATTTTGTTCATTTAATCGTTGCATGAAAAACATGGAAACAATTCCAACGATTAATAATGTAATGCCTAAACAAATTAAAGTGGATACTGAGAAAATGTTGGTTAATGTCATTATTAGAAACTAAGTATATATTTTTTTTTTTCAAGCAAACGAATTATTTATTGTTTATAATGATGATTTTACAATGATGAATTTAAAATAATTTCAGTAGGATAATTCATATCTTCCAACACTTTTATTCCTCCATGCACATTAGATATTCCTTCTTTTAATAAATATGTATATTTGAAATTTTTATTAATTTCATTATCTTTTATGGTATCCATATGAAAATTTTTAAAAAGTTTATTTTTTTCTAAATATTTACATAGTTTAAAAAAGTGTGTTGTAAGCATACAATTTACGCCTTTATATTTGATTAAATAATTCATAAAAGCATTCGCACTAGAAACAGCCTCTTCTGGATTTGTTCCTGAATATAATTCATCAAATACACAAAAATGCGTTTCATCCGGATTTTCTTGTATTAAATCTAATATATCTTTACATCTTCGTGCTTCTGCTTGAAATAAACTATCTCTCCCTGAAGTATCTGGAATATTCAAATAACAATGAATGTATTTATATGGCGTAATAGAAGCAGAAGAATAGAAACCACATCCAAATTGTTGAGTTAGAATAACATTGATGAGAGAAGATTTTAAAATAGTTGTTTTGCCTGAAGCATTTGGTCCGGTTATAATAATATTACTATTTAATTCTACACTATTCTTAATAGGATTATTATTAATAAGTGGTGGATAATATGAATCAATGAATTTATTTTTTACAATTGCCAGTTTTTTATTTATTTTCTTACTCTTCTTTGGTTTGTTAATTTTTGAAAAATGAATATGTTTATCTTTAATATTATCAATTAACCCTTCTATATTATCAATATATCCATGAAACCCAAAAGTGTACAAAAAAGCATTATTATATTCGCTACTATCATATAATTCATAAAAATATTTTAGAATATGCCCTAGTTGAGTTACCTTTACAAAATTTAATTTATATGGAGTTATTTGTGCTATTTTTTCTTTAAATTGTTTTATAATTATTATATTTTCCTTTAATGTTTGATTAAATTGTGAATAAGTTTTTAAATTTGCGGAATAGGATAAGAAATTATTAATATTGTCTTCTGTATATTGAATATAATTTTTAATGTCATTTAAATAAATGTGTATTTTTGTCATATTTTCATTAAAACGAATACAAGTTAGAATATTTTGATAAATATTAAAAAGATAGAAAGCAGCACTAACGATTAAATATAGTTTTTCATCCATTTTAACAGAATTAAATTTAGTAAATAATTTTCCGATAGAATTATTCGCGGCGACTACTTTCAAGACCTCAATATATTCGGTTAATGATATTGAAACGCCTTTCATTTGAATAATAAAAAAGGGAACAATCAAAATAATCACTGGAATAAAAAATGAAACTACTGGAGAGGAGAGATTATACACACTTAACAATTGTAAAAACAAATCGGATTTATTTAAATATTCCCAATATGGCCAATCTATATACTGGTATTTTTCTTTAAACCCAGTATCATTTTTAATATCATCCCATATATCCATTATATTATTAAAGTCTGGTCTAAATACTTGACATGATAATGGTTTATATGTTTTTAATAAAGTTTGTGTATCTTTTAAATAATCAGTATCTGTAGTATAATGAATAGAAAATTGATCAACTACTTTTTTTCCAAAATTTGTTTCAGGTTGAAACGTATAATCATAAATAGTATTTCCTGAAGGATCTACGCTTTTTATTAATTCTAAATCTGTAATTATATTAGCATTTAATTCTATTTTTTCATTATTATAAGAAATAGGAATTTTAAAATGATCATTTATTTTTTCTATATTTGAAATAGACATTTATAGAAAAATTAGAATAATTATTATTATTTTTTACGCGAGTTTTATGATACGGATTGCTCTAAATCAATTTATCTATGTTATTTGGCATTTCTTTAATTTGGGTTGAGTAAAATGCTTCAATTTCTTTAATCTTTGGAATATCACGACGAGTAATCATATTAATTCCGACACCTTTTCTACCCCATCGTCCAGAACGACCAATTCTATGAAGATAATTCTCTGTAGACTTTGGAATATCAAAATTAATTACAACACTTACTTGTTGTACATCAATTCCTCTAGATGTTACATTGGAAGAAATTAATACACGATGTTTTCCAGACTTAAAATCGGCAAATGCCGCATCTCTATCTATTTTCTCCATTCCACCATGCATGCGACAAACTGGAAACTCATCTTCAACCATGGCATCATATAAATCAGAAACACGTTTAATACTATTACAGTAAATAATACATTGTGATAATGAAATAATACTATAAAGGTCCTTTAAGGTAGCATATTTTTGCTTATCATCTTCAACCGCAATAAAAAATTGAGAAATGCCTTCCAACGTAAGTTGATCCGCTTTTACAGAAATACGCACAGGGTCACGCATTAATTTTGACGTAATTGAATAAATATAAGAAGGTAATGTTGCGCTAAAAAGTGCAACTTGAATATCTTTATTAAAATGTTGAAAAATATTATAAACTTGTTCTTTAAAACCAGTAGAGAACATTTCGTCGGCTTCATCTAGTACAACTAAATGAACTTTCTTTGTAGAAAATGTATTTCTTCGCATCATATCAAATACACGTCCAGGACAACCAATAACTACATGTGGAACATTATTCTTCAATTCATTTACATCATCATCAATTGAGTTACCGCCAATTAATACTTGAGTTTTTAAACCAGGCATAAAGCCACCAATACTATTAAATACGTTAGCAGTTTGAGTACTTAATTCTCTCGTTGGTGATAAAATAATTGCTTGAACATTCTTTTCATTCAATTTTATTGTAGATAATGTGCCAATGGTAAAAGTTGCTGTTTTACCAGTGCCGGATTGTGCTTGTCCAATAATATCTTTCTTCATCATGATAGGTTTAATCGCTTTTTGTTGAATTGAACTTGGATTTTCATATCCCATAGCATAAATGCCACGTAATAAATTTGGATCTATATCTAATTGGTCCCATGATTTAATTTCATATAACGAAGAGTCATATATATTACCCTCTTCAACATTCCCATTCATCATCTCGTTTTCTGTTTCAACTGACATTATATTATAAATACACATATTATATTTAAGTGGATTTATAATAATAATAATATATATAGAAATTGATATAAAATGAAATTATATATTTAAATATATACAGCTGATGATATATACTTTGAACGACTTTACAAATATAACCTTTAATGGATTTGATATAAAATTACCAGATGAAACATTAGGAATTATTACGGAATTAGCATTACAAGTAGGATCGCCCACTTATATTAGAACGCCGACTTTTGCGAAAAAAGAGAATCCTTTAAAAACAAATGTAGATATAAATACGGTCTTTTTAGGAAAGAGTGAGAATGAGATAGAAATGAGACGAAGAAAAAGAGGAACTAGAGCTGTTGAAATTTTAAATGATGCTGATTGGGAAAGCATTCGTACTTTTGAAGCTACTGTAATAGAACAGAAAGTTGGCATTGATGTACATATAGATTTAATTCGTAATTCATTAAATAAAATGACGGAAAAAAATTATGAAGAGAATTCAAAGAAGATTATAGAAATATTAAATCAATTGATTGTGGAAGGTGTAAATGAAACGGATATGGAGAAAATAGGTAATACTATTTTTGAATTAGCATCAAATAATAGATTTTATTCAAAATTGTATGCTGATTTGTATACATTATTGATTCATCAATTTCAAATAATGCGTAATATTTTTGATACCAATTTTAATGTATTTTTAGAAATATTCAAAAATATAGAGGGTTGTAATTCTGATGATGATTATAATAAAATATGTAACATTAAGAAGATTAATGAAAAAAGAAAATCATTGAGTTCTTTTTTTATTAATTTAACAATAAACAATATTATTCCAAAAGAGAAGTATGTAGAAATAGTTTTTAATTTATTGGGTCAAATTTTAGATTTTATTAAGGTGGAAAATAAAAAGAATGAAGTGGATGAAATTTTAGAGAATATTGCTATTTTATATAATAAAGAGTGGTTTGATAATTCTAATCAAACAATTGATGGAGATTCTTTTATAAAAGTAATAGAAGGTTTAGCGCGAAGAAAAGTAAAAGATTTTCCTAGTTTGTCTAATAAAGCTATTTTTAAATGTATGGATATGATTGAAATGTAATTTTGATATTATTTTGATATTATTTTTTATTTATACGTTATATTTTAATTTCTTAATTTTTTATATTTTTTTATAATGCTATATTATAATGGCAAAGTTTTCGATTAGTCGTATGTGCACTCCTGCTACACTTTACTTTTGGATATCTATTATCAGTATAGCAATTATGGTGTTGAAAAAATTTAAAGTGATGACTACCATTGTTAATTTAATTTTTATTTTAATCTGGACATGGTTCTTAAATTACTTATGTTCTAAGGGATATCAAAGTATTTCATGGTTTTTAGTATTGTTGCCATTTATAATAATTGCGTTGACAATGTTAAAAAAATATTTGAAGTAAATATTTGAAGTAAATATTTGAAATAATTAAATATTAGATAAATAATAATAAACAGATAGTATTTATTATTATTAAATAGCTATGGATGAAAATATTACGTATTGTTTAAATGAACAAAATAATAGTAATGATGTTGCTTTAAATAGTAATTCAGATTTAACTAAGTTATTAAATGAATTTGAAGAACTCAAGGTAGAACAATATTCAGAATATCAACATTTCAGTGATTATGAGAACTATTCTGATTTTCAAGACTTTTCAAATTATCAAAATAATAACGTAATTGATAATATGACAATTTATGATTTAAAGTATACAATAAAACAATTATTATTAATATGTGAGTATTATGGTTTATTAAAACAATCAAAAAAAATGAAAAAATTGGAAATAATATCATTAATAATAGAATTTGAAAATGATATGAAAAATATAGGAATGACAATAAAACGAAAAGAATTATGGTCTTATATGGACCAATTGAAAAATGATAAAATAATGAAAAAGTTTGTTATTTGGTGATTAAAAAATTTTATATTTATTAACAAATATAAATATAAAAAATATTATTATACAATATAAAATGGTATTATCACAATTAGATAGAAGTATTAGTTATCCTGAATTAAAAAAAGTTGATCCAGATGATTTAAAGAAAGAAGCTAATTTATATCAAATTGAACTAGAAAATCAAAGAATTGGTAAAATAGATATTATTATTGCTGTAGGTAATGCTAAAAATACGTTTGAAGAAAAAAATGTTACCTATTTTCCTATTTATTTAGTAAAATCTAATAAAAAAGTCATTCAAATTGGATTATATGAAATTGAATCTACTAATTTAATGGAATATACTGATGAACATAATAATTTAGATGTTGAAAAAATGGGTGAACCATTAATTTATACTTTTGTCACACAAGAAATGTTGAAAAACTTACGACTTGTGCCTGAAACATATATATCAGAAATGGAAAAAGAAAACAAAAACAACAACAAAAACGGTAAAGTTTATGACGAAGATGAACATGGAGAAGATGAGGAAAATGAAGAAGGCGAAAATGAAATTATAGGTTCTATGGCAGCATTTGTAAATGAAGATATAACAATACCTGATGTAAGAAGTGATATATTTATTCTTACAAAAGGTGTGCCTATTCCTGCTCTATTGAGAGAAGAAACTAGAAAAGAAGCTAAGGATATTAAAGAAAAATATAAACCAGGAAAAAAAGATTCATGGATAGAATTGTTTATGAAAAATGATAATTATGAAATTATTAATAATGAAGGAGGTGGCGATTGTTTATTTGCTACCATAAGAGATGCGTTTAGTCAAATTGCTCAACAAACTTCTATTACTAAATTAAGAAATAAATTATCAGAACAGGCAACCGAAGATGTGTTTCAAGGTTATAAAAGATTATATGATGAAATGGCAGCATCAATATTAGATGATACTAAAAAAATCAAACAATTAGAAATTGATTTTGAAAAAATGAAAGAGAGACATAAGGGAACGCTAGACAGAGAACAAAAAGCACAATTAAGTGAAACTGGTAAAATTATTGCTGCTCAAAGAGAACAATTAATTAAAGAAAAAAGAGTCTCTCAACAAAATATGTCTGAATATAAATTTATGAAAAAAGTAGATAATTTGGAGGCCTTTAAAAGAGTAATTAGAACTTGTGAATTTTGGGGTGAGACATGGTCTATTTCAACTTTGGAAAGAATTCTAAATATTAAATTTATCATTATGTCACACGAGGCATATAATGCAAAAGATTTTAATAATATATTAAATTGTGGACAATTAAATGACAGTATATTACAAGCAAGAAGAGTATTTGAACCAGAATATTATATTATTATTAATTATACTGGAGATCATTATAAATTAATTGGTTATAAACATAAACAAATATTTAAATTTAATGAATTGCCTTATGATGTTAAAAAATTAGCGGTAGATAAATGTATGGAAAAAAATGCTGGAGTATTTGATATGATACCAGATTTCATCAAATTTAAAGAAGAGTTAAAAGGTCCTGCAAGAGAAAAACCACATTTTGAAGAATTGTCTGAAGCTAAAATAAGAGGTTTATATGATGATGATATTGTATTTGCTTTTTATGATGGTTCTAATGGGAAAAAATTACCAGGCAAAGGAGTTGGAGAGAAAATGCCGGAAGAAATGATTCGTGATTTTGCTGAATTGGCATCTGTACCAGATTGGAGAAGAAAATTGGATAATTCTTGGGGACAACCTTTTACTTTGGATGGACATCGTTGGCAATCAGTTGAACATTATTATCAAGCATCCAAGTTTAAAGAGCATAATCGTGAATTTTATTTGTCTTTTGCGTTAGAATCTGGTACGCCATTATCTAAAAATGCTGAAATGGCAAAAGATGCTGGATCAAAAAAAGGAAAACATGATGGTGAATTAATTAGACCGGCAGAAGTAACAATAGATCCGGAATTTAATGATAATGTAAGTGAAAAAGTATTAAAAGATGCTTTATATGCGAAATTTTCGCAGAATGAGGATTTAAAACAAATGTTACTTTCTACTAAAAACGCAAAATTAGTTTATTGTAAAAGATGTAAGGAACCGAAATTGGCAGAAGAATTAATTTTTGTAAGAAATGCTTTATCAAAGTAATTATACAATAGGAATCAATTTGAATCCAAAATCAATATTTTCTAAATTAAATGAAAAGTGTTTCCAAATGGTTCTCTCTCCAATATTAGTACCATTATATTTGAACCATGCTATTTTTTCATGATACAATGATTTTATATAGTCTATATGTTCAAAATCATTTTTTCTTGTAATTTGAATTGTATAATCGTTGCCATCATTAGTAAAAGGATATTTTTCACGAATTTTTGCTGGAATTATCTCTTCCACTAATTCATCAACCGTGGTAGTTAATGGAACATCAAATATAATATTATCTCCTTCGGAGTCATAATTATTTTCAATACACATTGTATATAAATCATTAATAGTATGAAATTTGCGCTGTCCCAGTTTTATATCCATAAAGTTTAATAGTTCTGGATGGTCTGGAACTTCTGCTTGATATAAATAATTATAACCCAACGAATCATCATCAGTGTTAAATACAAATACTCTATCATCTTCTTTAATAAATCTTCCGCTCATTTTCTATCAAGTTGATTGATAAATATATTTATACTTACCAATCAATTTTTTTATTATAAATATGTATTTAGTAAAATAAATTATATTATAAAAATTTATAATTTATTATTTTATTTTTATTTTTATTTTTATTTTTATTTATAACAATTAGAACCAATTGTATTCATTTTTGGAGTTCTACCATCAGGACAGCAACCATAACGTGTTCCAGCACATCCACCAATTGGTTGTGGAAAACGAATAGGAACTGGCACAGGAACAGGTTGTGGATTTGAATGAATTATTACTAAATGACTTGCGAATGTAAAAAATAATAAAATAAGAAGAATTATAATAATAATACTAGAAGTATCCATTGCTATAAATTATAAATACATAATAAATTATTTTATTTTGTAATTTTGTAATAAACAAATTAAACAAATTAAATATAAAATAATTAAATAATATAAGAATGAAATTATCAAAAACAAGTCAATTATTAATGTCATTTTTTATAAATAATAAATGTATTAATCATTCCAAACCAACTAAAAAAACGAATATAATTTTATTACAGTTATATAATGAATTGAAAATAGCGAATAATTATATTCAAACTAGAAAAAATAAAGAAGGAAATGGATTTTATAAATTAAAAATAACGAAAATAAATTCGGCACATCAAATTCCTAAACCTAAACAATTTAATGCTGATAGTTTTCCTGTAGAAGTACAAACGCAAATAGATACTTTTGTATCTTATGATTTATCATATACTTTTTCTCTCTTCAATAGAGAACAGGTTATTCATTTTTTAGTAGAAGATAAGAATCCGGAACTTTCAATTGAAGTTTATAATGAGTATGTTGATAAGATATTAGCATGGCTTTATATAATAAATGAATATGCGTCAAAACAGTGTGCTAAAAAATTGACATTATTTATTTATATGACTTCTCTCAAAAAGAAATTACCCACCTCTAATATTGATATTATAAATCAAAATAATGTAAATACAGCCTTTACATATACATGTCCAGTAATCAGCGAGATTGTAATATTTAGAAAAGAAGAATGGTTTAAAGTATTAATGCATGAAACATTTCATAATTTCGCATTGGATTTTTCAGATATGAATACGAGACAATGTAATAAAACAATTCTATCAATATTTAAGGTAACATCAGAAGTAAATTTATTTGAATCATATACGGAATTTTGGGCAGAAATAATGAATGCTATTTTTTGTAGTTTTTATTTGTTGGAAGATGAAGATAATGAAGAAGAATTTTTATCTAATTGTGAAATTTTTATTAATTTTGAACGAACGTATGGATTTTTCCAGATGGTTAAAACCCTGAATTTTATGGAGCTAAAATATAAAGATTTGTATTCTAATACAACAGAAAGCAGATTGTTGAGAGAAACAATGTATAAAGAAAAAAGTAATGTGCTTGCGTATTATATTATACGATTAATATTAATGAATAATTATCAGGGATTTTTATCATGGTGTAGTATTAATAATCTTTCTCTCCTTCAATTCAAAAAGACTAGCAATAATTTGGTAGAATTTTGTAAATTCATTGAAAAGAACTATAGAACAAAGTCAATGATATATGGAGTAGATTGTATGGAACAATTTTTTAATAATTTGAAGAAAACACGGAGTCAAAAAATAAATAAAATAGATAAAAAAGTGGAAAATGCGGATATTATTTTAAAAAATATGAGAATGTCTATCTGTGAATTAGGATAAAAATATTGTATTTACCAAAGAAGTTTATCTGCTAAATAACCATTGCTGCCTTTAACATGACGATCTTTTTCGTGTCGTATTCTATATAATCTCCTACGCGTTTTTGCGTATTTTAATCCTTTTTTCAAAATATAAGTAGGATAATCATTCATGCCATAAGCTCCGACACTTGCTATTTTATTATTATTTTTGTATACATCTATTTTTTTAGTTTTATTGGTAGAAGGTTTTACTTTTAATCCTAATTTCTTGGCCTTTTTATAAGTGTAATTTGTAATTTTATACATTTTACTTATTTTATATATGTTATGATAATTATATAAATTAAAAAAATTATATAATTATTTTATCGTCATTTTATTGTCGTTTAACTCTTCTTGATTTCCTAGATTTCTTAGATTTTTTTGTTTTTCTTATTTTTCTTGATTTTCTTGATTTTTTTGTTCGTCTAGTTCTTTTTCGTCCTCCATATTCTTCTTCATCAGACGGCATATCTATAGAATATGTATCTTCTGGCGTATTTGGTGGTGCTATCATTGGTGGAGTATGAACATCTATAGCATATGTATCTTCTGGCGTATTTGGTGGTGCTATCATTGGTGGAGTATGAACATCTATAGCATATGTGTTGTTTGAATCAGTATCTGATGTAGTTTCCCATATGGTTGAATCAGTTGATGATGGCGTGTCATCTTGAATATTTACTGGATTTCCAGATCCTTTTTTATTTCTTCTTCTAGTTATTCTTTTACACCTTTTCTCATTTCAAACGCCCATTTTACAGGACAAAAAAATAAGAAAAAGCATAAAATCAATAGTAGGAATTTCACCTACGATGGTCTTACTTTTTCCTCTTCTGTTTTTATACTTGAAGAGGTGAAAGACGGAATTTGAAAACATAATGGTCGTTCTTGCTTATCTATCCAACAACTCGTTAATTTCATTATGTTTATTGAGGAATTTGCATCTCGGGTTCTAAATACGATTTTTTTGTTTTCGCAACTCACGCAGTTAGAACACACCAATAGGCGAAATACCTTGTTATTTTCTTTATCCTTGTAATATTCAAGGTTGTTATTACAATCACAACACTTTTTGCTTGTATTACACTCGTTAATCGTGATTGTATCATATTTTTTGTGGATTAGTTTCCTTAATCCTTTATTCATCGTAGGCATGAAATGTTTCATTTGAGTACTCCTACTCCAATTTCCGTAACCAATAAGTATGTTTTCTCCAAATGTTTCTTTGATTTTATTTAGGAATGTATCTACTGATTTCTTACCATAACTATATTGCCTAAATTTCATTTTTCTCCAAACATCTCGTTTGTAAAACTCGGTGGTTTCTTTATTCAGTTTATCCTTTTCCACGAGATACAATTTGAACTTGTTATAATCAACTGATTTACTATTTTGAGATGATAATTCAGTTTCCTTTTCGGTTATTTTATTTCGTTTCTTTTCTTCCAATAATATTCGCTGGTTTGTTTTCGCTTTGCTTTCTCGTTTTCTTTGTGGTGCTGTATATTGTAGTTTCTTTCCGTTATTATCCATCATATAAACTAACGAACGCTTGCCAGGGTCGCAACCAACAATATTCCTATCTTTCAATGTATCTAATTGTTCCTTTGATAAATCCTCAATATTATAGAAATCTTGTTCTGTAGTAGTTGGCACTCTTGAACCCCATTTTTTATCTTTCAAATCTTTCCTAATAAACAATAAACAACATGAAATCCCATCAGTTTGTATTTGGTTATGGAACTGATAATGGGTATTTTTGAATATACCATTTTTCAAATTTAAGAAATTACTCCATGCTTCATGCTGATTGTCTTTTACATTGCTTAACAATTCACCCTTTTTCACTTTGTTACCATTTTTATCCTTTTCAGGACAAAATAAATTAATTAAACTTGCTGTGTCAATGATAATGTGCTTTGGAATGATATTGGTGCGTAGCGGTAAGGGTTGAAATAACTTGCTTTCCATTTTCTCTAATACAGAATTCATATACAACATACCCTTCAAATATTCAAATGGTCTAACTTTCACATCATAATGAATTGACTTTTTAATTTCAGTCGGTAGAATATTATGAATATGTTTGTTTTTCCATTCGTTAAACATTTCATCAGTTTCGGTTAAATCAAACAAATGTTTTTTGAACTGAAACAAAATTGCTTTTTCTTCGGTTATTTCAGTTGTTGTTATATTGATAAATCGTAAAAAGTGTTGGATAAAATGTTCTTGGAAGTTATTGTTTAACGAAGTATGGATTTGTGTTGCTAAATAAGGTATCAAAAATGATTTGTTTTTCAAGTTGGTTTTCTCATGGTTCAATAATGGTTGGTACTCTTCTTGATAAAATTTTTCTAATGTGTCTAAAAGTTCGGCATTGTTACATTTCTTTCCTCTATTATCCCTTGATCCAAGCGATTTTATACAATAGGATATGAATGTTTCGTCTAAATCAGGCAAGGGTTGCTTGTTAGTGTAACAATTCAATACATACAAACGAATAAACTGATACGCATGTATAATCAAATCGTTCATTTCAAATACCAAATCATTGATAAGAGGTTGTATCGTATCACGATTAAGTAGTATGGTCTTCAATGGTATCTTGAATGTTTTGTAAGCGGACTTGTCATTATTCCTAAACTCTTTGAATTCGTCCTTCTTCTTTTTCTTGGGTTTCATATTATATACTATTAAATTATTTATATTTAAGTTATTTTAACGCAACACATTTAAATATAACTCATTATAATAAATATGGAAACAACTATGATTGAAACGAAACCTAAATACCATTGTGAAATGTGTAATTATAAATGCTTATATGAAGCGCACTGGAAGCAACATATAGAAAACGAAAAACATAAAAATAACGGAATACGAAAACCACGAAGTGACAAGACATTTGAACCAAAATGTAAATTATGCGATTATGTAACAACGCGAACAACAAACATGAAACTTCATTATTTGAATAACCACGCAAATAAAGAAGAAAGAAAAAAAGGGTTTAAGTATTACTGCGAAGCGTGTGATATTGGTAATTTTTCAAAATCATTGTTTAAATTACATACGGAAGCAAAGCATTAATTATTTCTTATATATTTGTTGTGTCGTGTAAATTGATTTGTTTTTCCGTTTGTTAAACCTGATAATTTCGTTTTTACACATTGATGTAAATTTATAATCAAATATAACATCGTTTGATTTTGTATTTATAAGTTGTATGTTGATGTCCTTTTCACTGCGAAATCCTGCGTCTTTCAATTTCGCAATAAATAAAATATATTCTATCTCGTCCAGTTCTCTATTAATAAAAAACTCAATTGTCTTTGTTGTGAAATCGTTCTTTTTGTGTTTTTTATATACTATTTGAATAATGTCAATATAGTCATTATTTGTTAATTTGCTAATGATTGTAGCATATCCGTTTTTTTTGATTTTTTTACCACCAAAACTCAATTTGTCTTTATCTGTGCAACCAATCTTAATCTTAGACATACTATGGTAATATATAAGCAATAATATTTATATTGTTTATATTGTTTATATATAACAAATGCCTACTACTCGCAAGAGTACAGATTATAAATTGACGGCAGTTCAACATTATTTAGTTGAAGACATTTCTCAAGAAGAAGTCTGTAAAATATTCAAATGTTCTCGTAGGAGTTTAATGCGATGGGTCAATCAGTATGAAACCGACAACAATGTTGATATTAATTATAGGAAACCAGTTGCGTATAAAGTTAAAAAAGAACATGTAGATTTTTTATTACAAGAACTCAAGAAAAACAAAACCATTACAATGGAGGATTTACTGTATTTACTAAAAAATAAATACCCTGATGTAAGTTTGAATAAATCTCACATTAACCGAATTGTAAAAGATAATAACATGACATTGAAAATAACAAGGATTAGACATGAACCAGTAAAGCGATTTGGGAAGGATATAAACATAAATTCAAAAATCAAAGAATTTTATGAGGAACTCAAAAGATACAAAATAGAAGACATTATTTGTATAGATGAAACCAGCGTGAAGTCATTACAAAAAAGACATCATTGTTATAGTGAGAAAGGTAAAAGATGCGTAATAAAAACACATTCACAAGAAGTATTCAAAAAATACACTGGAATATTTGCTATTTCGGTAAATGGTGTTGAAGGGTGGGAGTTATATGAAAAAAGTGGAATAAACACGGACAGGTTAATTGAATTTTTGGAAAAACACATAACCGAAAAATATAAAAATAAACTAATTATACTTGACAATGCGAGTAGTCATAGAAACCAGAGGATAAAGGATTTGGTGAATAAGCATAACAATATCTTATATGCTGTTCCATACCAACATTTCACAAATTCAATTGAAAACTACTTTAGCATGTTGAAATCACGATTACAAAAATTAGATGGTTTAACGCATGCAAAACTAAAGGAAAATATAGAACACGTTATAAGCAATATACCAAAAGATAAATATAGCAATATTTTCAAAGGTGCTTATGAACGACCAGAAAAATATGTATCAAAGAACAAAACAAGAAAGGTTAAGAAGAACTATTTATAAATCTCGTTTCAAAATGGGCGTTTGAAATGAGAAAAGGTGTAGAACGCATTATAATTTATATAAATATTTTATTTATTATGTATTTTACAAAAATCACACATTGCTATTGGTTCTCTCAAACATTTTTTTCCATTCTTAAAAAATCCTTGACAAATATATTTATACATTCCATTTCCCTTACTTATTTTGTTAGATCTCCAAGCAGCACTGGCATCATCAAAATCTATGTTGACTTCTAATTCAATCATTTGTTTATTTTGATTATTTTGTTTATTTTGTTTATTTTGATTACTTTGATTACTTTGTTTGTTTTCCATTTCTAAATAATTAGTTACATTATTTAAACAACATTTACTAAAATCAATTTTAATTTGAAAAAAATTGAATTTGAAAAAGACAATATAAAATAAATCAACTAAATAATAAATAATAAATAATAAATAATGGGAATAAAGAATCTTAATAGTTTTCTCAAAGAGAATTGTACTAATTCAATTAAGTGTATTCCACTATCTGAGTTAGCAGGGAAAAAAATAGCAGTTGATATTAGTATTTATTTGTATAAATATGTTGGCGATGATACATTAATTGAAAATATGTATTTAATGTTGGCAGTATTTCGTTACTATAATATTATTCCTATCTTTGTGTTTGATGGTAAATCACCTACTGAAAAAAAGGAACTACTACAAAAACGAAGAGAAGATAAATTAGAAGCTGAAAATGAATATAATCGTTTAAAGAAAATATTAGATAGTTCTATGAATGAAGAAGAAGAAGAAATGGAAGAATCAAAAAAAGAAGAATTAATAGCAAATATGGATTCGTTAAAAAAACAATTTGTATATGTAACACGGAATCAAATAGAACAAATTAAAGAATTAATTCGTGGATATGGTATGACTTATTATGATGCCATCGGTGAAGCGGATGAATTATGTGCTTTGCTAGTAATAAAGAAAAAAGTATGGGCTTGTTTAAGTGAAGATATGGATTTATTTGTTTATGGTTGTAAACGAGTGTTACGTTACTTGAGTTTATTAAATCATACAATAGTTTTATATGATACAAAATCAATGTTACAAGAATTGGATATAACTTTAAAAGATTTTCAAGAGATTTGTATATTATCAGGAACAGATTATAATATTAATTTTAAGGATGACCATAGCTTACAAAAGTCATTGAAATTTTATAAAAAATATTATAAAACAAATAGAAAAATGTCGTTTTATGAATGGTTAAAAGGAAATACGACATATATTCAGGATGAAGATGCGATTATAAATATTTATAATATGTTTAATTTTACAAACAATAATTATAATCAAAAAGTAATTGATAAAATAAGTATTACAAATTTGGCAATAAAAAAAGAAATAATTGTTCCTATATTACAGGAAGATGGTTTTATATTTATGAAAAAATAGTTTTTATTTTGTAATTAAGTAAACAACTAACGGAATAAAAGCTCCAAAAAAACACCATAATTCACCTGCGCTATAATAAAAATATTTTACACTTAAATATAAACAAAAATAGGTAATTAAAAAAATGATTAAAGCATAATTAAAATCAAATAAATAAAATATATTAATTGCTAATAATATTAAATAAAAATAGGGACTTGTATACTTTAACCAAGGCCAATCTAAATGTCCATTTTTTGCTGATGTTATTAATTTATCATTTGATAAAAATGTTTTATATATAATAATAAAATAAATAAAATATGCGAAATTTAAAATAGCTACTGGTAAATTAAAATTTTTTAATGTAAATACGTAAGGTCTATAACAAAGATATTTAATTACATATAGAATACCAGGTTGAAATATATTTAAAATGGGTCCTAGAATAGTAGTAATATGATTTATTCCTAATTTATTTTTAATGTCTATCCAAAATAAAAAATCCATAAATTGAATAGCAGATATGAATATAAAAAATATGCCCATAATTTTATTTTCTAAACTATATTTTTTATTACCATAATTTATTAATATAATGGAAAAAATTGTGCCAATTAAAAATGTCAATAACGAAACTTTGTAATTAAAGCACATATATAATAATAATAAATTAATAATAAATTAATAATAAATTAATAATAAATTAATAATAATAATTATTTAAAATTAAAAACTTATTCATATATAGAATGATTAATGATATTAAAATAATAAAAAATAAATTAGATTTACATAATAATAAGTATTCTATTAAAATATTAAAAGAGAATATTTACGCATTAGGATTAATTAATATTTTAAATACACAAAAAATAGATGAATCTTTTGCTGTAAATTATATATTAAATGAAGATTTTCAATTAACAGAAGAAGAATCAAGATTATCTTTACACGATATAATTAAATATCAACCACATTTAAATTTAGAATTATTATTAAAATTATACTTCAATGGTCCTGAAACTAAACTTTTTAATTTTGAAAAATACGCAATATAAATAAGTTTTTGATTTATATATGAATTATAAAATATTTAATTATATTTTATAATTTTTTGAATAGAGTATTTAATTTACATTTTTTATTTTTTTAAATTTTATATTATTTAAACAGAGACAGGTAGAGCCTCAGCCTTCTTGGCAAAGTGATGACTCATGAACTTTTGTAAGTTAAAGTATGTTAGTTCATCAGTCTTACTCAACTTAAGAAGAGCAGCTAGCTTATCATCTGGGTTGATCTTGCGGCCATTACTCTTGTCTTGAAGTTGATTTGTTCTGATATAGTTATTAATATCACGAGTGACTGCTGTGCGAGCCATTTCTGAACCCTTATCCTTTCCTAGAAAAGTGGCTAGTTCATCACTAATGCGAGTTGGCTTAACAAATCCACTTGGAGCACGATTGCCTGCCTTTCTCTTTCTCTTTGATGATTGCTTTTGAGCAGTCTTTAGCTCACGAGTCCACTTCTTCTCTAGAGTACGGTATTCTGTCTTAAGAGATGAAATAAGAGCACCTAATTGTCCAAGCTTGGAAAGAAATTCCATTGATTGTTCGGTAAGTGGAACTTCACTATCAGATGTTGGTTCAGCAACTTCCTCAACAGGAGTAACTGATTCAACAGGGGCAACTTCAACAGGGGCAGGAGCAGCTTGGGCTGTTTCCTTTGGGGCCTTGGTCTTCTTCACCTTTTCTACCTTTGGGACTTCAGTTTGGGGAGCAGCGGTTTGAGAAACAGGAGTTGATTCAACAACTTCAGAGGTCTTTGGAGTTTTACTAGTTCTTGCCATTTATATTATACCTAAACAATATCTTTTTAAGTGATTTAACGCATAATATATATTGTTATTGGATAGGTAACGATATATAATATAAAAATAGGAATTAATTTATAAAAAATAGAATTAATTATATAAAATTGGAATTAATTATTAAAAATGAGAGACTGATTGAAAAAGCCAAGGCAATGATATGGCAGCTTGTTCATTTACTAATGTTAACGCTCCTAATACATAATATGCTCCTAAAGATTTGCTATCCTTGTCTACGCCACTATTAACAAATTTATCTAATAATGGATAAAGATATTTTCTAATATTATCCATATTTGGTTCAATAATAATATAATTTACATTAATATGCCTAAATGGATCTCCAGATGGTGGACAAATATTTCTTTTTGTTTCAGGAGATAATTGAGCTCTATAACTCCAGATATCTTGCAACTCTCTCACAAATTTAGATAGTTGGAAACGATTCAACGAGAGAAACCAAGCAGGGTCACTATAATTCCCTAAACTATCGATGCTTTGAAAAATATCTAAAATTTGTAATTCAATATTCTTTTGGACACTTATATCATTTTTAACATCATGAATTTCAATATCAATATGTATTTTCAATAACTTGCTGACTCTTACTAGATTGCGAATATTATTAATCACTTCTTTAGGTATATTATTACGGTTATATGGATTTTTTACATCCTTTCCAGATTTCAAGATTAAATTGTAGAGAGAAATAATATCAAAACCATAAATAAAATTGTCTACATCTCTGTAGCTAAAAAATTGGGAATATGATAAATCATTCACATCTTCAATTGTTAAAAAATCTGTTTTATTTGTACATAAACTTCTGTCTTTAAAAGCAGGTCCATGATATTTATTATAATTTCGTTGAATTTTGCCTCTGAATATTTTTTGGATTTTTATAATGCTTAATGAAAGTTTTAAATGAATAAAAATTCTTTTAATTAATTCACTTTTATTTCCAGATAATTTTAATTTATAAAATTTGGCGATGGTTTTTAAATTATTTACATTATAATTGTTTGTGATTATCATTTCATAATCATTTGGAGTTGGAATAGTAAAATATTCTTCTGTTATTTTTTCTACATTTTTATTTTTATTGTTAATTTTATTATTAATTTTATTATTATTTTTATTATTATTGGAATTATTTATATTTAGCATAGTAACTTCACATTTATTATGAATATTTTCAATATATTCGTCTAGAGAATTAGAATTATTTATTTTTGTAATAAAATTCATAATCATGGGTATTATATATATATAATAGAAATCTTTTTGAGCCTTTTTAAATATATATTTATATTGTAAACTAGACCATATAGTAGTGTGTTTATGTTTATTTTTATATAATTATTAATTATAAAAAAAATTGATTTAAAGATATACTAGATATATAACTCATACTAGTAATAATGGCAGATACAATCATTGACGGAACTCTATTTAATTCTAATGAAATCAGATATTCATCTCCAAAGGCAAATGCTTCTGGTGGAAAGAGTATTAATATATTAAACAAGGCAACTAATTCTGGCGTTCGTATTTCAACACCTCTTATGCTCACATGGGGCGCATCTGATTTTGTTGACCAAAACACCGGAAAGGGAAATGGTAAATTTGAAATGTCGCTTCAATTTCCTAGCGAAGAATATAAAAATGATGATACAACTGCGTTCCTAAAAAATATGATGGCTTTTGAAAATAAAATTAAGAATGATGCGTTGACAAATTCAAAAGAATGGTTTGGCAAGGTCCATAAGAATGCTGAAGTAGTTGAAGCACTTTATACTCCAATGTTAAAGTATAGTAAGGATAAGCAGACTGGTGAGCCAGATTTAAATAGAGCACCAACTTTGCGCGTAAAGATTCCAATGTGGGAAGGTTCATGGAAGTGTGAAGTTTATGATGAAGATGGTGAAAAATTATTTCCAAATACAGCGAGTTCAATATTGAGTCCTATTGATTTAATTCAAAAGGGTACACAAGTGGCATCATTAATTCAATGTGGTGGTATTTGGTTTGCTAATGGAAAGTTTGGCGTGACTTGGAAGTTGATTCAAGTTGTTGTTCAAAAGCCTAGAGCATCATTGAGTGGACAATGCTTTATTAAGTTGAAGTCTGCTGATAAGGATAAGATGAAGAGCACACCTGTTCCTGTAGCTGCTGATGTTATGGATGATGACCATGTTGTTCATATGTCAACTGAAGTGGATGATTCTGATGATGAAGAATCTGAAGTAGTTCAAGAAAGTGAAGAACCAGTATCTGCTCCAATTCAAATTGTCAAGGAAGTAGTTCCAGAACCACTAGCTGTTGAAGAGCCAAAGAAGAAGAAGGTTGTCAAGAAGAAGTTAGTTGTAGCAGAAGCATAAAATAATGTAGTAAAATAATTTTGTAGAGTAGAGTAGAGCATAGTAGAATAGATTAGCATATTGTAAAAATGTAATAAATAATTATTTTTTATTTATATTATTTTTTAATTTATATTTGTAAATTAAAAAACTTATTTGTATAAAATTAGATAGCATTTGGTTCAATAAAAATTAATTTAATAATTAGATCGCTTTTTTCTTCAATATTATAAATATCATTTTCATATATTTTTGAAATGCCTTGACCTTTCAAAATATGGATTTGGTTCATCTTCATTTGTAGTTCATTTAAAGAGATGGTTAACTCTTTTTCTCCTACAAAAAAGGAAATAGAATTCTGTATAAGGAGAGAAAAAGTAAACGAAATTTGTAATGTAATATGAATATTATTGTTTTCATCTATTGTAATATTATTTGGCAATTCAGGAACGCATTTTACTATTATATTATTGTCAAAATATAATTCATTATGCCATAATGGAACAAAATAAAGTGCATTATTTAGTTCTAATTTAAATACATTATTTTTAAATAAGTCATCTATGCTGGGATTCAATATATATATTTGAATATCCTTGTATTTATCTACTATAATTTGTTTTATCTTTTCCAAAATTTCATCAGTTATATATAATATTTTTTTATACTTGAAGAGAAAATTGTAGATAATGAGGATTTTATCTTTATCTAAATTATCAAACATTTTTATTGTAACATCTTTGTATCCATGAACAATGTCTTTAATGATGGATGAAATAAAAACGCCATATTCTACATATTCATTCAACTTATTTAATTTTCCTTTTAATAAACTTTCTAAGAAAAGATTTAAAATATTTAAATAACTGGAATTAGTGCTATTTTCTGTATCATTGGTTGTATCATTATTTATGATACTAATTTCTCTCAATAGATAGTTATAGGCTTCATTAATTTGTTGAAATTTTTCTTTAGAATCAATTGTATTGTTACATTTATCTGGATGATTTTGTAGAGCCATTTTGTGATACTGTTTTTTTAAGTATTCTATTGATATATTTTTGTCTATATTTATTTCTAATACTTCACATGCCAATTTATAATCCATTAATTTATATTTAGTAAATTATTTAAGTATTAAAATATATATTTATATTATGGATGATAATATCTATAAAACTATAGCGATTGCTGAGTTGGACGCATATAACATTGGAATACTTACGAAAAACAATACAGAAAATTTCTCAAATTTTTGGAGGTTATATACTAAATCTCAAGAATCTCCGAATATTGTTATTCGGAATCAAGGTTCCGAAGCCTTAGAATACTTATTAGAAACAATTATGGGTTATGATCAGCTTAGAGTGATTGAAATGTATTCAAACGAAAAGATTAATGAAAATTTGAGGAATTTAATAAGAGATAAGTATGAAGCAAAATTAATTCATGAAGCACTGCTCGTAAAAGAACAGCACAAAGCAAAAATGAAACAAGCACGGCAACAATTACAGCAACAAGCAGAGGAAAAAGAACTGTACCAATTACAGCAACAGTTACAAACGGTGCCAACAATAGTACCATCACAACCTTTACCAATGGTATTAACAAACTCATCTTCTCAGGTTTTATCGGTTACAGAGAGAGTAAATACCCAAGCAGCTAATATACAACAAAAATTAGACGAGAAAAAAGTATCCGACAAAGAACTAATTTACTGGGAGAATACTTATATACGATATAAAACTGAGAGAAGGGATGATACGGTTCCTATTATTAATCCACGAAACGCTTTCGCAAAGTTTAAGATTGAATCTGATATTTTAGAATCATTATTAAGACAAGCAGGTCAGTTGTGTAGTTATAGAGGCGAAGATATGTGTGGAATAGATTCAATAGCTACGTTGTCTGGTTTAAGAATAAGACGATTAACTCTTTTACATAAAGTATTTAATTCAGATGTATTTGATGAAAAGTTGACAGAATTGGCAAGGGATAAAAGGGATAAAAGGGATAAAAGGGATAAGAAAATAAAATCGGATATTATAACCCTAATAAAATCAATTTTATCCTTGAGACGAGATTTTAATGTTTTATTTACAGGTCTTAATGCAAATGCGAGTCGTGAAGTACAACAACAAAATAAGAATTATTCTGATTGTGTATTAAAATCACAATTAATTATAAACAAATTAGAATTATTATTATTAGTTGCGTATCCTGATGTTAATCCATTAGAACCGTTAACAAATTTTGATTATTTATTTTTTAAAAATATAATTGATCTTTCGCAAGATATTATGTCTTTAAAATCTTCACTAGATTCTGCACAAGCAGCTGGATTATTAAATATATTAGACGTAGACCCAGAAGGCATTGATTTATTAGTCTATTCTAGCGCTGATGTCGTTGCTTGTGAAGGAGTAATAAATGCTGGCATAAGTTGTATGGTAAGTTTTAAAGTTCATGGACAAGATAAAAAAATACCTATAATGATGGTTAATAAAGCTATACTTAATTTTTTATTAGTGTTAGATGGAAATGATTTATTTAGTTTGGAATTATTTCCACAAATAAACGAAAAAATGGGAAAATTAGATGCATTAATAGAACGTGCGTTGACAAATGAATCATCAGAAGAAATAAAATCCGAAATACATACTCTTTTTAAAGACATAATGGATACTACATATAGGACAAATACTACTTTCTATGAGATGCTAACAACTTTTTCTTCACAACTGCCAAATTCACTTAAAATAAATAAAAAAGTATTTGGAACATATTCTAGATTATTTATGAAATATTTAAAAGATAATCAACAATTATTACCACAACAAATTGGAATTTGTCGCGATTTTTTATATCATGATTATGAAGGGAGTATTGAAAGATGTATATTGGAATTTGATAATATAAAAGGACGTTTAAATCAAATATTGATTGGTAGATTAATGTTATATGAACAAACTGAAGAATTGATAGAAAACATAAAAAGCGATGATAATTATATATATAATTTATTTGAACATAAAGAGGAAAATGCTGCTTACGTTAAATATTTGGAAGATGAATTGTGTCTTTGTTATGATAAGACTATAAAAAGTACATTAAACGAATTAAACAACAACAAAGAAGAAATTAAAACATTAATGCTTTTGGAAAAAGACAAATTTAAACAAAAATATGGCAATGATAGTTTACAAATGAATGAAATAGAAAGATTTTCACAACCAATTCAGTTGATGTATTATTTAAGTTGTAATAGGTTATCTAATGATTGGGAAGATATTGTAATGACAGAGATGGATTGTGCTTGCGTATTTGACATTACTCCGAGTAGTGATGTGTTGATTACTACTAAAAAATATATAAAAAGTCATAAAGTGAATGTATCAGAAACCACACACAATACGCAAGTAGAAGGATCGTTATTAAGTTTGTTAAATACTACAGATAGAGGACAAAAAAGAAACAAGGAAGGAATTGAAATTGAGTCAACATTGAGTCCATATTTTCATTTGCCTCATGGTACAATAGTTGCAATGGATTTGTTAAGCACTGTTTTAAGTCATGGTCAAGATACTGGAATAATAACAGTTGAATGTGGCGCTACATCAATTGACGCGGCAAGTTGTGGTAGCGTTTTTTATAGAGTTCTTGTAAGAGAGCCACAAGAAATATATTTGAATGGAAGACATATATGTACAATTTATACTGAAATAGAAGAACCTTCACAAAAAAAATATTTATCATTCGCTGAGGCTTTAGCTGATATTAAAGATTTTAAATTAACAAATGCTAATGTGGAAAAAGTTATTGATTGTTTAAAATATAATGGTCGCCAATGGGATACAGAATCTAGTCCTTTATTAAGGTCTATATATGATCCATTGAGAGAATTAATGAGTATGAAAGATCCTCATAACGAGAATTCTTTACTCTCAACATATGATAATTTGTTAAAAGAATTTAGGCGTAAATTGTATGTTGTGAGTTTGGAAATTCCAAAAAACCCAATCAAACAAATTTTAATAAATAATTTTATTCCTTTATTTAAAAGTTTTGGTGCCGATATGGTTACTCTTATTCAACGCATTAAGGGAGAAGCCGTAAATAAAGAATTTAAACAATATATGATAGAAGTTATAGAAAAAGGTTGTGAAGCATTATGTATAGTATATACAAATAAATCAATTATTGGAAAACAATGCGAGGCCGAGAATCCTGAACAAACGAACAGTGTGCGGACCAGCACGCGAACCAATGGTACGCAACTAAGAGGGAGAGTGTCGACGAACCAATCGGATGATGAAGTGAACATGAGGCGTACGCCTGAGCAACAAAAGGTTGCGAAACAAAATGGTTGGAAAGCAGGAGGAAAAGGATCAGATGAATTTGGTTATTATTTAAAATCAATTAATGGAGAAATAAATTTAATACCCATAGAAAGTAAAGAACAACTAGATGAAATAAATAGAGAGTTAACAATAACTGAAATAGAAAACAATAAAATAAAAGAAACTTTATATAGAGAAATTGAAGAAACTGGTTATCCTTTAATAAAAAATTATAATGATTTGATTATATTATTATATAGTAAAAAAAATATAGAACAACTAGTAGTTCAAGATACAAAAACTAGTCTAACGAATCAAATGACTCCAATGCCTACGCATATAAAAGATGATAAAATAATAACTCAAATGCCTCCGGCGCCACTATTATATAATACAGAAAAATTAAAAACAAATTCTAAAGGTCAAGGACTTGGTCTAATAAATATGATAGAACGTTCACAAAATAAACAAAATAGTAGTGACGTTAGGAGTAGTTTAAATTCAAATACTACAAATGAATCTATATCAAATTCAATTTCATCTGACGAAAATAATCATCCAAGAATTGATACTGAAAATTCTTCAGATATGTCAAAATCAATTTCATCTGACGAAAATAATCATTCAGGACTTTTTACTAAAAAATCTTTGCCAAAAGTTGTAACAAAACCACAAGTTATGCCAAGATATATGCGTCCAACTGCTAGTTCCGAAGGTAGAACATTCTCTTTAAAAAAAGGAGGATTCAGAAGAACCCAAAAACACAAAAAAAATAAAAAATACAAGAAAACAAGAAATAATAAAAAACTTAAAAATAATAGCAAAACCAGAAAACATAAAAAAGTAAAAAATAAGAAAAGAACTAGAAGTAACAGGTAATAAATAAATATATAAACGTAATAATATTTATTTATAATTTACAATTTACAATTTATAATTTATAATTTATAATTTATAATTTATAATTTATAATTAAACCTTATAATCATGAATTAATGAAACAATAAAAAACAAATAATTCTCTAAATGATATATGGGGCGATAATTATTATTATAATATTGAAAAAAAGTATATGTTCTTATTAACATATCAGATATACATTCTTTTTTAATTTTATTTTGTTCTATTAAAGTTGAAATAATATACCAAATACAATCTGTAATATCTAAATTATAAATAAAAATATCATATAAAAGGTCTCTAAATTTCAAGAATTTGGTCTCTTCAATATTCACCATTGCAGAAATAATATTATCGCAAATAATTTTATACGGCATCATCAATTGAGTGATAGATGAATGTAAGTTTTTAATATTTGTGATATTTTCTACCTTCATAGTCAACTTATTCTTCAAACATTTATTATATAATGTTTTTGTAGGTCTAGGGACATTAATTACTTCACAACAATTTAAAATATTATCTGGTATAAAACTCAATTCTTCTGTAATTAAAATAAATTTAATATCAATTAATGTGGCATTGTTTTTCTGCATATAGCTATAAAAGTTTTCTAATAATTCGCTATGTATTTCATTAAAATATTTACAGACAATTATTCCACATTTGTCTGCCTTTGCTGATATAATATCTACAATTTGTAAATAAATATCAAGCCATAATAATTTTGAATTACATCCTAATAAAGACATATCAATTTCATAATGAATATCGCTTATTTTAAAAAAATATTGTTGCTTATTAAAAGTGACACTAATTTTCTTTTCATATTTTAAATCACTAGGACTATATTTTCGTATTGATTTCAATACTTGAGTATATTTGCCAACACCATTAGGACCATAAAAAATTAAGTTTTTTAATTCATTTATTTTTTTAGGAAATTTATTGAATATTTTATCTAACTTGGGATGTAAGTTTTCTTTGACATTAATATATTCTTCAAAATGGGTTTCATGGAACTTCATTATATAACTTAATCCAACATTCTTTATTCTTTTTTATTACTTATTTATATTTTATGCTTTACAATTATATTATTGTTGATATATTATTAAAAACATTATAGTATTGTTTATAATAATGAATATTGTCAAAAGACTAGACCAATATAATGATGCTAATGTATTTTTTTGCGAACCAATAAAAAACAACATTATGAATGAAGGCACTTTTATTAGAATTATTTATTCAAATGCGTTGTTAATATTAAATGGAATTACTTTACTAGTACAATTACAAGATGTAAACATAGACAAATACTATAATAAGTATAAATGTTCTTTCAATACAATCAATCATAGAGAGATAATTGAAAAATTAAAAATAATAGAAGAAGAATTATTAAAAAAATGTAATATCAAAAATAAAATTCCTAAATATAAAATTAACGAACAATTTCATAATGGAAATATCAAATTATTCTTAGAAAATAATGATAAATTTACAGATAATAATTTCATGTTAAAAATATCAGGAATCTGGGAAACAGACATTCATTATGGATTAACTTATAAATTTTTAAAAGCAAACAATCCATTATGTTATCCATCAGTAGAGTAAAAATTCAAAATAATATATAAAGTAATCACAATTACAATATTTATTATTCCAATTAAATACAAAAGCATACTATATACTCTGTCCAAACGGCTTGTTTTTTTAAAACCTTCTTTTTGTGTTCCTATGTAAAATAAACCTATTTGAATTAGTATTAATATTATAGAAGCAATAGTAAAACTTTGATAACCTGGAGCTACATTACCTTGACTAATACGGTCTTTATATTTTATTAGTAGATATAATGAATAACTAATAATGCCTAAAACAACAAAGAAAGGTCCAGTAGTATAAATAGCACTCATTATTGAAGTGCGATTATTTTTTAAAAGTATGCTTTGTTCGTTTTTATTTGCGAAAATACCATATAATAAATAACTAATTAATAATAGAATTCCAGCACCTACCAATGAATATCCAGCGATAGAACCACTTAAATTATTCATGGAGGTAGATCCGATTGTTGCTAACAATAAAATAACTCCTACAGTAATAAGAGATATATAAAAGGTAGTCAACATGGAAGAAAAAATAGTGCCTCCTATTATTGTAGATTGTTGAGAAGTAATGGTTGGAGTTTGTGATGACATATAATTTATAGAGAATATTATTTATAAATGTAATAAGAAATACACGATTATTTTACTTTTTTGATTCCTTTAATTCATCAATTTGCTTTTGTAAATCTTGTACTTTAGCAAGTAATAGAGGAATTAATTCAATATAATTAACTGCTTTATATTCGCCCATTATATTATTGTTTTCACAAAACGTTGATGTTACTAAATTAGGAAATTGTTTCTCTAAATCTTGCGCTATAACACCAAAATGAGTTTTATCATTTTTGTCAGAATTCAAAGTATATTGTTTAGGCTCTATTTGAAGTAATCTGTCTACTAATGTTAAATCAATATTTTCAATATTCTTTTCTAACCTAATATCAGAAGGTGTATTTATTTCACCATAAATAGTTCCTTTAACAACTAAATCTCCTTCTATATAAAGACTAGATTTATTATATGTTGGCGTAAGATATACTAGACGTTTATTGTTAAAACTTATTTGTTTATAATTCCATGAAGATAAATCTGTTAAACTAATAGGAAAATTTTTTAATCTTGAAAAATATCCTGGTTGTTTTCCGTTAATAAAACTATTAATTATTGCCATTTAAATTATAAAAATATTTTAGTTTATTTATTTAAATTTAATATATTTTATTATAATTTATTATAATTTAATACATTTTATTATAATTTAATATAAATATAAATTATAATAAATTATAATAAATTATGAGTAGATTTATAAAAAATACGACATATCCTTTAATTCCGAATGCTAATGAATATATTATTGAACAACGAATTGTTAGCATTCATTCAGAAGACCGTGATATCATAAAATTTCCAGATTCTAGTAATTTTGAAATAGAATTACCGGATGACTATTGTAATGTTTCAACGGTAAGTTTAGGTTCATATACATTTCCAGCAAATTATAATACTTTTTCTTTAGAACAAGGAAATATTTTTATGACTTTTAAAATACCTGACCCATACAACCCAAATAGCAATCCAAATATTGATTCAGCGGATAGTTTTATATTAAGTATAATATTTGAGGCTTTACATGAACACGCAAATCAAAATTATTTAGTAACAATTACTACAGGATATTATAATCCTAGTCAAATAGCAAATGAACTTACAAATCAATTTAATCTTACAGTTGATAATTATATTGTTTCTTATCTTAATAAAAATTATCCTGACCTTATACCGGCATATTATGAAAATGGTGGATATTTACAATTTCTAGTAGTTTATAATGAAGTAACTCAATCATTATGGTTTGGCAATAAAAGTTCAGGATTTACCATTACAAATGATTCTGAACTATATAAATTAAGAAAAGAAATTATTTCAGTTCAATGTGTTCAAAAACAACTAGATGATTTTTCAAATTGGGGATTACCTCCTTATTTAGGGTTCACTAGATGTCCTGCTGTAGCTACACCTAATCCTGTTCCAGGAATTTATCCACGATTTTATTATCTACCACAAATGTTTGGTCCATGGCTTGTTCCAGACCCAATTTATGCTACTCAAACTGTATATTATTTAGAAGCTCCTGCAAAAATTAATTTAATGGGCGACGCATATTTTTATATGGAAGTAGCAGGACTTAATACAATTGATGAAACTAGTCCTTATAGTTTTAATTATTTTACTACTCATACAAATGAAACAAATGGAGTTCATAATTCTGCTTTTGCTAAAATAGCAGTATCTACTACTCCGGTTGCACAATGGTATGATTCCAATACAGAAGCAATTACAATTTTTAATCCTCCGGCTGAAAGAATTCGTAAAATAAGATTGAAAATACGTTATCATAATGGATTAATAGTGAATTTTGGCAAATTTAATTATTCATTTGATTTAATATTTCAACTTTTAAGACCACAACAATTACGTCAAGGAACAACAACTACGCCGCCTAATAGTATGATATCACCAATTAATGTAAATAAATATTAATTATAATTTATTTCAAATATGTTTAAAAAAATTATATTCTTATTTTGTGTTGATCTATAATCCAACTTTTTAATAAATCTATATTACATGTTTTATAGTCACCTTTAAATCCATTTAATTTATAAAATACTGGTTTTTTCATTTTGGATGTTTTAAAAAATATATAGTCTCCATAACTTCCATTACGAATGCTAACATTGTTCGTTATTTCCCTAATAACATTAGCTTTATATTTTAATGATTTGTTTTTACTGTCTTTGTCATCTTTAAAAACTTCATCTTTCATTAATATTTTTAATACATCATCATATAGAATATTTTCAATAGGGCGATTTCCAAAACAGGATAATGATTTATTATTTTCTCCCCAATGAGCATAAATTCCATATTTCCCTTTTTTAATAAATAAATCTTCACTATGAAATTTACCTATTAATATTCCATTTTTTTTAGATTCTTTTTCATTTTCGCTTTCTAATAAATCTTCTAATTTATATTCACCTTTTTCTAATTTTGTCAGATCTATGTCTTTTTTAATAGTTTTAAAAATAATATTATCTTTTTCTTCTTGTGTTTTTCCGTCAATACATTTAATAACTGGACCAAATTTGCCAATAATATAACTATGATTTTCATCTATTTTTATTTCATGTTTTTTTTCATTTTCGTCCTCTTTTAATTTTTTAAGTTGGAGTTCCATCTCATCAAAACACATTTTACATAACATAATCCATTCTTTCTCTCCTTTTAATATTTTATCAAGGTCATTTTCCATTGTTTTTGTATATTCGTAATTAAATAAACTATTAAAATGTTTATCCAAGAAATTCATTACAATAGTGCCTAATGGTTGAATAATAAGTTTATTATTTTCGTTGCCAAATTCCTTTATGATTTTTTTCTCAGTAATAGTATCGTCTTCTAGTTCAAAATCTACACATTCTATTTTGACTCCTTCTATATTTTCTTTTTTTACATATCCTCGTTCTTGAATCTTATCTACAAGGGTTGAAAAAGTAGAAGGTCTACCAATGCCATTATCTTCTAATAATTGAACTAATCTGGCTTCTGTATAATGCTGTTTTGTATCTTTTAATGTCATTAAAGAAGTGATTTTTTTATAATTATAACTAGTTTGATGTTTGATTGTTTGTAAAAAACTATAATCTTTATTTCTCTCATTGCTTTTTGTTTTGACTATTTTCCATCCAGGAAATTCCATTATTTCAGAAGAATATTGATATTTTGATTTAAAAGGAGCTGTAAATGAAGCAGTAATAGATAAATATTCAGCAGAACACATACAACTTTCAATACTAGTTTCCCATATTAATTTATATAATTTTTTCTCTCTAGGTTCCAAATTTTTATCTATAAAATCATCTGTATTTTTTAAATTAATGTTTGTTGGACGAATGGCTTCATGAGCTTCTTGGCATAAATTTTTATCTTTTTCATCTTTTTCATCTTTATCTATTTTTTTGCTGGGGTTTTTGTCTGTTTTTTTGTTGGATTTTTTAGTAGTCTTTTTATTTGTTGTTTTAACAAGTTCAATAGTTCCTTTAACACATGATTCGTCATGAAGTTCATCAGATTGTTCTACAATTTCATCTTTAGTATTGATTAATTTATTTATATTAGGATGAATATATTTCTCATCTAAATATTCTTTCATGATAAATGTTTTAGTGCTTTCAATAAAATCTTTACTATATTTCTTAGAATCTGTTCTCATATATGTAATTAACCCCTCTTCATATAATTTTTGGCAAATTTTCATAGTCTCTTTTGGTGATATATGTAATTCATTACTGGCCATTTGTTGAATTCTAGATGTAGTCAATGGTTCTGGAGGTGTTTTAATTACTTTTCTAGGGTCAGAGCATGAATACATGTGTTCAAAATTGACGGTTTCTTCTAAAAAATCCAGTAATTTATCTTCATTATCATATTGTTTATTTAATTCAAATGGTAAATTTTGGCTTGTGAAGTAACCAACCGTATTATATACTTTTATTCCAGGTGAATTATTAATTTCTTCTTGATTCTCATAGACTAATTTAAGAGCTGGAGTTTGACATCTACCAGCACTTAAACTATGTTCAGAATTCTTAGAAATATATTTCCATAATATAGGGGAAATAGTAAATCCTACAAGTAGATCCAAAATTTGACGTGCCTGTTGTGAGTATACAATATTCATATCAATAATTCGTGGAGATAACATGGCATTTTGAATTGCTTGTTCTGTTATTTCATGAAATATAATGCGTTTAGTTGTATTAATTGGCAAATCAAAAAGCATACAAATATGCCATGCGATTGCCTCGCCTTCACGGTCATCGTCTGTTGCTAATATAACATCATCTGCTGTACCAATATCCTTACGCATAAATTCAATATGTTTTTGTTTTCTATCATCATTTACAATTTGATAAGTAGGATTAAAGTTGTTTGTAATATCAATATTTTTTAAGGAGCCTAATTCTCTCAAATGTCCAAAACTGGCGATAACTTTATAACCTGGGCCTAAATATTCTTCAATCTTTTTACATTTCGCAGGCGATTCCACAATTACAACAGTGGTTGTTAATTTAATTTTAGTTGCTCGCGATGTCATCGTTAAATATATTTATGAAAATATATTTAAGCAGTTTCTTTATTGCGATAAAAATATAATAAAAAATAATAAAAAGTATTAAAATTATAAAAAGCATAATAAATATAACAAATAAAAAGTATTTAAAAATATGTTTATATTATTATATATGGGCACTTTACAAGATTATATTGAACCATCAACAGAAAAAGATTTTTATACTATTTACAGTAAAAGTGGATGCCCTAATTGTACTAAAGCAAAAAAATATTTAGCAAGTGAAAATAATAAATATTTATTTATAAATTGTGATGAATATCTCATTGAAAATAAAAATGGGTTTTTAGAATTTATTAAAAATCGTGTTGGAAAAGAATATAATATATTTCCAATCATATTTCATAATGAAGAATTTATTGGTGGATATAATGAATTGATAATATATAAAGATAAAATATCGGCATTTTTTGGAGAGATGGATTTTTAGTTATTGTAAAAAAATTGATTGATATTTTTACAATTATATAAAACGCATAATAATATATAAGAATGGAACTATATAAAATTGAATTAAGAATGAAAATGGAGAATGAATTACTTCAATTAAGATCGCAATTAAATTTAAATCCTTTGAATAGAACTATAAAAGGACATATAAAAAGATATGAAGCATGTTTACAACAATATTATTCTCAAACTATCGCACCATCCGTGACAATTACACAAAAAGAAGAACCAAAAAAAGAAGAACCAAAAAAAGAAGAACCTGCTAAAAAAAAGAAAAAGGCAATTTCCGCTACTATTAAAAAACTAGTATGGAATACTAATATTGGTGAAGATATAGGTAAATCAAAATGTATGTGTTGTAAATCAACAGACATTACGCAAATGTCATTCAATTGTGGTCATGTTATTGCTGAAGCAAATGGCGGAGATACAATAGTATCAAATTTAAAACCTATTTGTCAAAATTGTAATTCAAGTATGGGAACAAAAAATATGAATAATTTTATGTTAACATTAAAGTAAAAGTAAAATTATTTAGTAAAAATTTATTTATTTTATTGTTTTATTGTTTTATTATTTTATATTGTTTCCAACTAATATTTATTGGTTCAACGACTGGTTCAATCGGATTTAATTTTTCATGTTCTTCATTTATTTTATCTGCCTTTCGCAAGGCACTATCTATATATAATTTTTTTAATAGTTTACCAACTTCAAATGAACCTTCGTGTTGATCTAGTTCACCATCTTCTATTTGTTTTAATACATCTAAAAATGTAAAAAGTATTTCTAAATCAATCTCATCCTTTCTTACTTTGTTAAATATGTCAGTATAATAAGTAAATAAAAAATTACAATCTGTCATAGCTTCATTAATAATAGCATTTTGATCATTACGATACTTTGATTTTAATAAAAGAAGATCATTTATGTCAGATCTTAATAAAGTGCTATGTTTTAATTCGCGTATTAATCCAGTTTGATCTTCTACATTATTTGCTTTAATCATATTTTGTAATTGAAGTCTCTCATTATTATCCATATAATTTAATTAAGAAACTTTATTTTTAAATTGTAACTTATTTTAAATTATTAAATAATAATTAATTTATAATATATTTTAATTATATATGGCAACAATAGCACCAGCTTCTACAGTAGCAACTCCGTTAAGATTAGCGCCACCGCCAGGTGGTACCGGAGTTCCAAGCAAAGACGCAATGATAAGTCAACAAAATATGATTGATAAGCAAGTTGTTTTAAATAAATCAGTGTCTGGTGGTAGAAGAAAAAGAAAAATAAAAAGAGGTGGAGCAGTAGTACCAGCAGCACCAACAGTACCAGCAGCACCAGCACCGCCAGTACCTATAGTAGTAAATACACTCGCCCCTAAATATACTAATACTATGGCAGGCGATCAAAATCCAAATTCTCAACAATTAATTGGAGCTAAATTATCAAATCAACAGGCAGTACAAGGTTCTGGAGACAATGTGCCGCTAGTAACAAAAGGTGGTAAAAAATCAAGAAAAATGCGAAAGATGAGAAAGACAATAACAACAAGGAAATCAAAGAAATCAAGAAAAATGCAAAAGACAAGAAAATCAAGAAAATATAGAAAGTAATTTTTGTAAACTAATAATATAATAATAATATAAGTTATGCCAAAAGGAATTGATTGGATAAATTTTATATATATAAATTTAGCTTTTATTCTATTAATTGTATCTATGTTTTTATTTGCTTCTATAGATGATATTAAAAAAGATTGGCCGAAGTATAGATGTAATCCAATGTTTATGCCATTATCAGATAATATCCAAGAAGATTTTACTTATTGTGTTCAAAATATGCAAACTAGTTATATGGGTTATTTATTGGAACCACTAACTTATATTACGTCTAATTTAACATCTATGGGTGGTGAATTTACCAATAGTTTGAATTTTTTCCGTGTAATGATTAGTAATATAAGAACATTTATAGAAAGTATTACTGGAAATATATTTGGCGTATTTTTAAATTTAATAACGGAATTTCAAAAAATAACTATAGGAATTAAAGATTTAATTGGAAAACTGATTGGCGTTGTCGTAACTATGTTATATATTATGGATGGTAGTTTAAAAACAATGCAGGCAACATGGAATGGTCCACCTGGACAAATGGTGAGGGCATTATGTTTTCATCCAGATACAAAAGTAAAATTAAAGGATGGTTCAATTGTTTTAATGAAAGAATTAAATTTAGGAGATGTTTTAGAAAATGGCAGCCGTGTAAATGCAACAATTAAATTAGACAATGCTGAATTAAAACAAGACCTATACATTATTCCAAATGGCGTAGAAGGAAAAGATATTTATGTTACTGGAAGTCATATGATTTTTTCAAATGAAACTCAAAAATTTATAGAAGTAAGCAAATATTCATTAGCTAGAAAACAGAAAGAAGTTACAACAGATTGGTTTAGTTGTTTAATAACTAGTGATCATCTTATTAAAATAGGAGAGAATGTTTTTTACGATTGGGATGATGATCTTGTTAGACCATTTATGTAATTTTATATTTATGTATTTTTGTAAATTATATAATTAAAATAAATTGTATAATTTATTGTATAATTTTAATGTTTATTATCCATTTACTATATATGGATAATATCAATAAAAATCTTATATCAGATAGTGCCGATAAAATAAATAAATTATATAATGATTTAAACTATTTTGATGCTTATATGGGTTCAGTACTCATATTTTTTGTATTAATCATTATTCTTCTACTAGTAATATCATACACTTCTATTATGATTAATATACAACCAATTAAAGATAATTGGGCAGCAGAGAGATGTAATCCAAAAGTAATTCCATTTGCTGGGTTAATAAATAAACCAGAAGACTCAACGATTATTCAATATACTCAAGATAATTTTAATTATTGTATGCAAAATATATTAACATCCATTACTGGAGAAGCAGTTCAACCATTAACTTTTGTTACATCAGGATTGACCTCTACATTTAATGGAATCGCAAATTCATTAAATTCATTTCGTACGATAATATCCAATGTAAGAACAAGTATCTCAAGCATTGTAGATGAAGTGATGGGAAGAATATTGAATATTATGACTCCGATTCAAATGATATTAATCTCCTTTATAGATTTTGCTGAAAAATTAAAAGGTATTTTTACTGCTGGTCTTTATACTAGTTTGGGAACCTATTATACATTAAAATCTTTATTAGGTGCAATACTTGAATTTATTGTAATGATATTAATGATTTTAGCAGGATTATTGGTTGGTTTATGGATATTACCTTTTACTTGGCCTGCTGCAATTGCTGGCACAACAGTATTTCTCTCTGTAAGCATTCCTTTATTAATTATAATGGTGTTCATGAATAAAATATTACATGTAGATATACATTCGCCAATACCTTCTGTTCCTGGACCAGGTTCTTGTTTTGATAAAGATACATTGCTTTTAATGAATGATGGAACATTGAAATCAATAGAAAATGTAGAAGTAGGTGATGTATTACAAAATAATAATAAAATAACTACAAAACTTATTTTAGATGCTACTGGAGTAGAAATGTTTTGTCTAGGAAATACAAAGGTAAGTGGGACACATCAAACATTTTATAAAGATAAATGGATTTTTGTAAAAGAACATCCAGAGAGAAAACCTATTTTAAATTATGACAAACCATATATATATTGTTTAAATACCATATTAAAGACAATTGTAATAGAAGATAAATTATTTTGTGATTGGGATGAAGTATTTGAAGACGAAAAAGGTGAATTATTAAATTATGTAGATTCTAAATCTTTAGAAGATATACATAAATTTTATAATGGAGGATTTTATTTTTATTCAAAAGTGAATCTTCAAAATAATAGTTTGAGAGAAATAAAAGATATAAAAATTGGAACTATTTTAGAAAGTGGAGAAAAAGTAACAGGTATAGTTGAAGTATTAAATGAAAATTTAGGACGAATTAAAAAAAATATTTGCGGAATAAACGTTCATGTTATAAATGATGAATCCTTTATTTTAGAAAAAGGAAAAAAGAATGAAGAAAAAAAAGAGGAAAAAGAAGAAAAAAAAGAAAAAGAAGAAAAAAAAGAAAAAGTATTAGGAATGAATAATATAAATAATAAAAATAATAAAATATTATATCATTTAATTACTGATAAAAATTATTTTTCGGTTGAAGGGATAAAATATTATCATTATAATTCATGTATAGAGCTATTTTTAAAAAAATATAGTGGAAAATTATTATCTATGAAATATGTATAATATGGAAATAACTTTTAGAATAGAAATATTAATTTTAATATTTGTTGTATTTTTCATTCTAGCTGGTCACTTATTTTGTTCATGTGCTCGTACTACGCCATTTGAAGCCATGACAACAATGGCAACAATGGCATCCACATTAGGACCAAAACTAGCATCTTCATTAGGACCAAATGCCACTATATTAAATGGTGGAGGAAATTTAACAAACGGCGTAACTAATACAAATGGTAAAAAAATGGGCGGACCACAAGCAGCTACATTATCTGAAGGATTTTCAGGAATAAATAATAAAGGTAGAGGAAATTTACAATTATTCGCAACAACCGAAGGATTTACTGGAGCAAATACGAATAATGGAGAATCCTCTTTATTTAACGCACCATCACCAGATACTAAATCATGGTTTACGCCGAATTTAACTTATCAAAAAGGAAAAAAAGTAGATAAAGGAGTTCAAAATATATTAAATCGTCCAACTCAACCAGTACCACTTCCTAATGGAGAGATGTTGATGTTTAAAAATACTGAGTTCTCTCCAAGTTGTTGTCCAAACACGTATTCAAATAGTAGTGGATGTGCTTGTATGACAGTTGGTCAATATAATTATTTGATTGATCGTGGAGGAAATAATGTTCCTTATTCGGAATATTAAAAAGTGGAATAACAAATCGTACAGTAAGTAATATTCATTGAATTTTCACAGTCACAATCAATAGTATCATCTTCAAATTGATGATTACATAATGATTTTATTAATTGTTTAATTTCTAAAATCATTTTTTCAAGTAATTTTAATTGATTTTTAAAATTTATATTGTAAAATTGTTCTTTATATTCATTAAAAAAATTATTTATAAATGGGGTTAAAGAATTTTTTATATCAGTATTAATTAAATCATTAAAATTGTCTTGTTCTTTTATATAACTTATTTGAGTTTCAATATGGTCTCTGGCTTTAAATAATAATGCCAATTCTTCACTTATTTGATGCGTGTCGCACATTAATAATAATTATCAATATTTGTTTAAATGATTATTATTTATTGTTTTATTTATGATTTGATTTTATTTATGGTTTGGTTTTATATATGTGTTATGTTATATATATGCGTCACATGTACATGCTATATAAAGACATATTAACATCTTTATCTGTTTTAATCATTTTATCTACAATATCTTTTGTAACTGTAAATGGAAATTCAACTGTAAGTGACATATCTTCTTCAAATAAATTTGAACCTGGTCGCATTAAACGAAACAAATTTAATTTTGTATAAACAATTTCTAAACAGCGTTTCAAGTTTCTAACACCATCTTCTTTATTACAATATGTTTCAATAATATGATGAATTGTTTCTTCCAGTATAACGATATCACTATCTGTAAATTTTACCTGTTCGCGAATTTTAGGTAATAAATAACTATTTCCAATAACCGTTTTTTGTTTTTTATCATAACCTTTTGTTTTAATACGATACATGCGGTCTTTTAAAATCGGATTTATTTTTGTTTCGTCATTATAACTGAAAATAAATAAACATTTACTCAAATCAAAATCAATTTCCGCAAAATACTTATCATGAAATTGACTATTTTGTGTTGTGTCTGTCAAATGTGTTAAGATGCCTGCTATTTCTTCTCCTTTTGGCGTATCACTAATTTTATCTAATTCATCAAAATAAATAACAGGATTCATACATTTGCTATCTATCAATATTTGTACAATTTTTCCCCAAATACTTCCTTCATACGTATAAGAGTGTCCTTCTAAAAAGCTACTATCTGTTGCGCCTCCAAGAGCTATAAACGCAAAAGGGCGATTTAATATTTTACTAATTCCTTCTTTTACAAGACTCGTTTTTCCAGTGCCAGGTGGTCCATGAATAGCAATAGCAGTTCCAATAGCAGAAGGATTTGTAACTAGTTGTCCTAACATTTGCATAATTTGTATTTTAGCATCATTTAATCCATAAACAGCATCATCTAATATTTTTTTTGATGATTCCATAAATTCATGGCATTTTTCAACGCCATCTGAAATATTTACAGGTAAATTATTTGTTTTTCCAAACGGAACACGCATAAAAGTATCAATCCAATTTTTAATTTTATAATATTCGCCACTACCAGGTTCCATATAACGTAATAAACCTAGTTTCTTCATTGCTGCGGCTTTAAAATTGGGTGGAATATCAGATTCTAGTAACGTAATACGATATGGTTTTTCTACACGAATAATTTTATTAATTTCTCTGACTTCTTTTATAATTTTTTTCTGTTCTCCTGTATTTAATTTTTCAAAGAATGTAAAATCATTCATGGTATTTTTATCAGCAATAATTCTTCTGAATATTCTTTCATGTTTTTCTTTTGTTTTTTGAACTTTCTTTTCTTGTTTATGTTTACTAATAGATAATTCTTTTTCAACAACATGAATACACTCGGAAACCATTTTATTTCCTTTGTTTTTCTCTTCAATTTCTTTTAAACCTTTCAAAAGATATTCGTCTTTTTCTAGTTGAGATTTATTTTCTACATTAGTAGAATTATGTAATATATCTTTAATTGTTAGCATTATTTCTGTATTTGATGACACTGATTCATTTGTAGGAGTAACAATTTCGGTTTCATCTTGGCATTTAATTTTAGTATTTTTGATAGATTTTTTATTTTTATCCTTATCTTTATTATCCTTATCTTTATTATTTTTGTTAAATTTTGACTTTTTAACAATAAGTTCTTCATCTTCGTTAGATTCTTCATCATCTTCATCAGTATCTTCATCTTCAGAATCTTCATCTTCAGAATCATCGCTATCAGTACTAACATCTTCATCTTCATCTTCTGTTTCATAATCTGAATCGTCATCGTCATCATCATCATCATAATCTTCCCAATCATCTTCATCTTGGTCCAATGATTTTCCAACTGTAAATATAATATTAAATTTACTATTTGGTCGTTCTTTTGATTCTTCTTCTTTTTCATCATCGTCTGTATCTTCTTCTACAACTTTTTTGGATTTGCCATTTTTTGCTTTAGATTTGCTGCTTTTAGTTGTATTTTTATTGTTTTTTTTATTTTTCATTTTGTATTCTTCTTCTTCTTCTGAACTAGAATCTGTATCTTCATCATTTTCTTCTGGAAGATTTTTTAAAAATTTTTTAATTTCTTCTCCTTTTTGAATTTTCTTATTAATATATTTTGAAGGAAATATTTTTGATAAAAATTTGCGATATTCATGAACATCCATATTTTCTTCTTCTTCTTCTTCATCATAATCATCATAATCATTATCTGAATCCGAATCTTTATGAGATTTACGATTTTTTGTAAGCTCATCTTGCTTCTTTGTAATATTTTTCTTTTGTTCTTTTTTAGTCATTCTTTGAATATCTCTTGGCATTTCTTATATTATTATAATTCTTTTAATATTTTATTTTATAATCAATTTTATTTATAAAATAAATATATTATCAAACCAATATAAATATTTTTTATTATTTTTTATTATTATTAATTTATTTTAATTTAATTAAAAAATAAAATTGATAATAAACAATCTAAATATAATTATATTATATAAAGAAGATATATGTCAAGAACAATGAAAATGAATTCTCTAAATAACTCTAAAATTATTGGAATACAATTTAGTATTCTTTCTCCAGATGAAATTCGCAAAAGTTCTGTGGCTGAAATTACATCTAGAGATACTTATATTAATAATAAACCAATTATTGGTGGTCTGTTTGATCCAAGAATGGGCGTTTTGGAATCTGGATTAATCTGTCCTACGGATGGTTTAGATTATATGCAAACGCCTGGTTATTTTGGGCATATTGAATTGGCAAGACCTGTTTATTATATTCAATATTTAAGTACTATTTTAAAAGTTTTACGTTGCGTTTGTTTTAAATGTAGCAAGCTTTTAGTTAGCAAAGAAAAATATAAACAAGCTATGAAAATGTTAGGTGATGCAAGATGGAAATATGTATTTGCTTTGGCAAGCAAGGTCAAAAGATGTGGTGAAGATACTGAAGATGGATGTGGATGTTTACAGCCTACCAAAATTCGCAAAGATGGATTAGCAACAATTTATGCTGAATGGAAAAATGATTCTGGTGAAGAAGGTTCTGGTAATATTATTATCAAATTAACGGTTGAAATGGTATTGAAAATATTGAAACGAATTTCGGATGAAGATGTATCATTTATGGGATTTAGTCCAATATGGTCTCGTCCTGATTGGATGATTTGTCAAGTGATGGCAGTGCCTCCTCCTGCTGTAAGACCTTCTGTAAAACATGATGCTCAACAACGTTCTGAAGATGATTTAAGTCATATTTTAGTAAATATTATCAAAACAAACAAAACTTTACAAGAGAAATTACAGAATAATGCGCCTGCGAATGTTGTGGATGATTGGACTACTGTATTACAATATTATGTTGCAACACAAGTAGATAATAAAATTCCTGGCGTTGCTTCCGTAGCACAGCGTTCTGGTCGTCCATTAAAATCTATTAAAGATCGGTTGAATGGAAAAGGTGGTCGTATGAGAGGTAATCTAATGGCAAAACGTGTTGATTTTAGTGCTCGTTCTGTAATTACTGCTGACCCAAATATTTCTATTCGTGAACTTGGAATACCTATGAAAATTGCGAAAAATATTACTAAACCGGTGATTGTAAATGCTGTAAATCGTGCGTTCTTAATGAAATTGGTACAAAATGGTCCTGATATTTATCCTGGGGCTAAAATTTTGGAAAAGAAAAATGGAAACTCTATTACTTTGCGTTATATTGACCGCAAATCTATTGTTCTAGAAGATGGTGACACTGTTCATCGTCACATGATGGATGGTGATGCTATTTTATTTAATCGTCAACCAACTTTACATAGAATGAGTATGATGTGTCATATTGCAAAGATTATGAAACAAGGTGACACTTTTAGAATGAATGTTGCGGACACTAAACCATACAATGCTGATTTTGATGGGGATAGACATATGTAAAACATTTTGTCCCCAACAGGGAGCGTGAAAAGCGTGATACTCCCTAGTCATTATAGCATCAATATAATGGCAACATGACCAAATTGCTGGAAGTCCTTTAGAGCTTTTACTACCACTCATACTAGGAAACTTATATGAGGAACTCGGTTAATAGCCGAACCCAATGGTAAAAATGTAAAAGATTAGGTAATCAGCAGCCAAGCCTCTAAACTCGCTTTGATAGAGCATGAGGAAGGTTCAACGACTAGACGGTTATGGGTCTTATATGATGGTCTAATCAACCTGATAAGGCATAAGGTATAGTCTGGCCCTTTAGGAAACTTTAGGGATATTCATGGAAATGAATTTACATATGCCGCAAGATGTAGAAGCGGAATCAGAATTGCGTAATTTAGCAGCAGTTCCTTATCAAATAATTAGTCCAGCAAATAATTCACCCATTATTGGTATATTTCAAGATTCTATGCTTGGGTCATTTCGTTTCACAAGAGAAGGGATCCGTTTTAATCCTCGTGAAGCAATGAATATATTAATGATGTTTAAAAGAGTAAATGAAAAAGTATTGAACGCAATTATAGAAGAGCGTGGTGCGGTATCTAATTTTGAAATATTATCGCAAATTCTACCACCCTTATCATTAAAATTCAATACAAAATGGTTTAAAGATACTGAAGACAAGGCAAAATCCAATAATGTTTTGGAAATTAAAGATGGACAATATTTACGTGGACAAATGGAAAAAGGAGTACTTGGCGGCGGCAGTAAAGGTCTTATTCAACGCATTTGTAATGATTTTGGCAATTTTGCGTCAGCTGACTTTATTGATGATTTACAAAATATTGTCACTGAATATATGAAATCAAGTGCGTATAGTGTTGGAATTAGTGATTTGATTGCTGATGATAAAACAAATCACGATATTATTAAAGTTATTACTGACAAGAAAATGGATGTTAAAAAATTAATTGACCAAACACAAATTGGTGTATTTGAAAATAAAACTGGTAAAACAAATGAAGAAGAATTTGAAACACAAGTCAATAATATATTAAATCAAGCATCTTCAGAAGCTGGTAAAATAGGATTAAGTAGTTTGAGTAAAGATAATCGTTTTGTTGTCATGGTTAATGCTGGATCTAAAGGTTCAGATTTAAATATTTCACAAATGATTTCTTGTCTTGGACAACAAAATGTTGATGGAAAGCGTATTCCTTACGGATTTGACCATCGCACATTACCTCATTTTACAAAATATGATGATAGTCCAAGTGCTCGTGGATTTGTTGAAAGTTCTTATATTAACGGATTAACTCCACAAGAATTGTTCTTTCACGCTATGGGTGGTCGCGTTGGTCTTATTGATACAGCTGTAAAAAGTGTCACTTGGGAAACGCCAATTATAATTATTGAAAATAATAAAATAAAATATATTGAAATTGGTAAATGGATTGATCAGCAATTAGATGATGAAGCCAATACAAAAGAAATTCAACATTTCACTGAAAGACAAATGGAATTGTTAAATATTAAAAATGGTGATGTATACATTCCAACAACAGATGAAGATGGATATGTTACATGGGGTGAAGTAACAGCAATTACTCGTCACGATCCTGGAACAGAATTATATGAAATCAAAACATGTGGGGGAAGAAGTGTTATTGTGACAGAAAGTAAATCATTATTAATTTGGAATAATGAAACAAAGAAATTAAAAGAAATGTTAACGCCAGACATTAAAGTTGGTGATTGCGTTCCTGTAACATTAGATTTATGTGAACCACCTATTATTTTAAATAATATAGATATGTCAGAATATCTACCAAAAGATAAATATGTATATGGAACAGAATTTAATAAAGCTGTTAAAATGATGAATGAGTCTATGAAAAATAGAAATAAAATTCCATCAAATTGGTGGATAGAGAATAATGGGACAAATTTTACTTTACCTTATTCTAAAAAATCATCGCTTCAAAGAACATTAGTTCGTTCTAATACAATAAATATTAAAGACGGATTTATTTATCCTTATAGTGGAAACAGACAAGATATTTATATTCCTGAAAAGTTTGAATTAAATGAATATAATGGAATTTTCATTGGATTGTTCTTATCAGAAGGAAATGCTGGCAAAAATAATGTATGTATTACAAATAATAATGAAAAAATTAGATCATTTGTAAAAGAATGGTTTACAAAGCATTCAATTGAATGGACTGAAAAAATCCGAATTAATAAAATCGGCGGAACTACAACTACAATTATTGGTAATTCAAATATTTTGTCTACATTCTTGACAAAATTTGTAGGTCACGGCGCTGCTAATAAATATGTTCCAAATGAAGCATTTATAGCTCCAAACACATTTATTATTGGGTTAATTAATGGTTATTACTCTGGAGATGGTACTATTAGTAAAAATTCAATTGATTGTGGCTCAGCATCTAAAAGACTTATTGAGGGAATTACAATGTTATGTTCAAGATTTGGAATTTTTGGAAAAATGTTTAAAACACAATTAAAATCTAATAATTTAGGAACAAAAAATATTAAACCGACATATCGTCTATCTATTCGTGCTCAATGGGGTAAAATATTTACTGACACCATTACATTATTAGAAGAATCAAAGCAACAAAAAATGAAACTTATAAAATGGAACAATTGCCATAGAAATTTTAATACATATAATAATGTTGTATTAGACAAAATTGTAGAAATAAATATTATTGGTATAGAAAATCATCCAAAGGTATATGATTTAACTATTCCATCAACTTTAAATTTTGGATTAGCTAATGGACTTCAAGTTAGAGATACTTCAAGTACAGGATATATCCAGCGCCGTTTAATCAAAGGATTAGAAGATTTAATGGTATCATATGACATGACTATCCGCAATAATAAAGGAAAGATTGTTCAATTTACTTATGGTGATGACGGCATTGATCCAGTAAAAGTAGAAAATCAATCAATGCCTTTAGTAAGTATGAGTATTCAAGATATTTATGCTCATTACAATATTCCAGATGAATCCGGAAAATCAAAAACATTATCAACCATATTCTTGAAACCTGTTCTAGCAAGATACAAGAAGCAAATACAGGCAAATCAAGAAAAATGTAAATTCTACACAGATATGATGATTAAAAATCGTGATTTAATTATTAAAAATGTGTTTAAGAATAAAGGAGATAGTGTTGTAAATTGTCCTGTTGCTTTTGTTCATATAATTAATAATGTTATTGGTCAACAAAATATTAATGCGAATTCTGTAATTGATTTGACTCCTTTGGAAGCATTTAATATGATTGAAACTTGTTATTCTAATTTGGAGAAAATCAGATGTGCTGTACCAACCGAATTATTCAAGACATTATTTTACTACTACTTATCTCCTAAAGATTTATTATTTGTTAAACGATTTAACATAACGGCTTTAAAAATATTATTGGAAAATGTTGCGGTGAATTATAAACGCGCTATTGTTGCTCCTGGAGAAATGGTGGGAATGGTTGCAGCGCAGAGCATTGGTGAGCCAACGACGCAGATGTCGTTGAAATTTCGTGAGCATATTAGATGTGCGGTTTTGAATAAGCAAACAAAAAATATTTCTATGGTCTCCGGAGAAATTGGAAAAATATGTGACAAATTAATTGATAAATTTCCACAATTTACATTTAATACTGGTCATGTAGATAGTGTAGAAACTTTGCTAGATAATATTGATGAAGAATATTATATTATCGGAGTTGACGCAGAAGAAAAAACACATTGGAATAAAATATCGCATGTAAGTCGTCATCCAGTAAATGGCGAATTAATGAAAATAACTACTAAAAGTGGTCGTATTGTTGAAACAACAACAAGTCATTCGCATTTAATTCGTGACGAAAAAACACAAACAGTTATTCCAATTGTTGGCGCAAATATGACAGAAGGAATGCGTATTCCTGTAGCAAAACATATTGATAATACATTTATTCAAAAATATATAACTGTTGATGGTTTACAATATAAATTGGATTATTTATTTGGATGGTTTGTTGGAGCATATTTAGCAGAAGGAAATTTAAATAAAAAAACTGGAACCCAAGATGTTAATGGTGGTATTAATATTACGAATATTTCCGAGCATTTTATTAACAATACTAAAAAATTTGCGGAAAGATTTCATAAAGAATGTAGAGTAATTGAAAGACAATGTGAATATGGTCCAAGTACAATAACATCATTTTCATTTAAACCTTTGGCTGAGTTATTGGCAACTACTTGCGGCAATGGTTCTTTTGTAAAATATGTTCCTGATTTTGCTTTCTTAGCTCCAAATGAATTCAAAGCAGGCCTTATTCAAGCATATTTTGATGGAGATGGAAATTTTCAATCAGATAAAGGACATCATCAAATTCGCGCTTGTAGTCGTTCTAAACAAATGATAAAAGATATGGCATTAATGCTTAATTATTTTGATATATTTAGTTCAATTAAAGAAACTTTTACTAAAGGTTCAAATATATATAATTTATCCATCTCGCCAAAATATAGTAAACAATATCAATCTGCTATTGGGTCGCTTGTTCATTCAGAAAAATTACAAGATTTAGTAGATTATATTTGTCGCGATAATGCGAATAACTTATCAGACGAGATTGATAAAATTAATGGATTAGGTCATGTAATTGCCAAGTGTGGTAAAGTTCTTGGATTTCCTGGACAAAGTCGTGATTATGGACGATGGGCTAAAAAAGAGACAATTGGTAGACGAACTCTTGAAAAATATATTAAAATATTTGAATCCCATGAGAAAGTGGATTTAATTAAAGACGAACTCAACGTTTTATGTCAAGCCGCTTTCTCTAATGTAATTTGGGATGAAATTATTAACATTGAAATATATACTCCTGAACAAACAGAATATGTCTATGATTTTACTGTTCCAGCGAATCAAACATTTATGACTGATTACGGTATCATTGTTCATAATACTTTGAACACTTTCCATTTCGCAGGTGTGTCTAGTAAATCCAATGTAACTCGTGGCGTACCAAGAATTGAAGAAATATTATCTTTGTCATCTGAACCAAAAAATCCATCACTCACTATTTATTTGAAACCTGAAGATGAAACAGATCGTGAAAAAGCACAATCTATTATGTATATGTTAGAACATACAAAGATGAAAGAAATTGTTTCTGAGACAGAAATATGTTTTGATCCAGATGATTTAAATACATTGATTAATGAAGACGCATCAACTATGCAGCAATACAGAGCATTTGAAAATATGGTTGATGAATGTATGGAAACATCAATTATGGAAGATACAAATGAAAAATCAAAATGGATCTTACGAATGGTTATGAATCCTGAAGTCATGTTAGAGAAAAATATTACTATGGATGATATTAACTTTACTCTCAAAAATAGTTTTAATGATAGTATCTCCTGTATTTATTCTGATTATAATTCTGACAAATTAGTATTCCGAATTCGTATGAATAATGTCATTAAAGGAGCAGGAAAAAACGCAAAAAAAATCAAAGTAAATCCACTAGACCAATCAGACCAAATATATATTCTAAAGAATTTCCAAGACCAGCTCTTAGAGAATGTGATTATTAGAGGTATCCAACAAATCAAGAAAGTAATTTTACGAAAAATCAAAGACAATGTGGTAGAACAAGCCGGCGTATTTAAGAAACAAGATATATGGGTCTTAGATACTATTGGCACTAATATGATTGATATTCTTGCTTTGGATTATATTGATTCAAATAGAACATTCAGTAATGATATTATTGAAGTATTTGATGTATTTGGAATTGAAGCAGCAAGACAAACTATTTATAATGAGTTGTCAGAGGTCATTGAATTTGATGGAACATATGTAAACTTTCATCACTTGAGTATGTTATGTGACAGAATGACATATACCTTTAAATTGATCTCTATATTCCGTCATGGCATTAACAATGATAATATTGGACCAATTGCGAAAGCGTCTTTTGAAGAGACTCCTGAAATGTTCTTGAAAGCAGCAAGACATGCAGAGTTAGATACGATGCGTGGCGTATCTGCTAACGTAATGTGTGGTCAAGAAGGTATGTTTGGCACAAATGCGTTTCAAGTTGTCTTGGACTTAGAAGAGATGCGAAAGTTGGATGAAACTATTCAAGCAGAGAATTTTAATGAAGACGACGCGATTGAACAAATGTTTGGAGGAGTTGAAAATCCAGATGACCAATGTAGTTCAAATAAGCTGACAATACAGAATAACGTAGTTAGTATAAAAACACAAGACTTGGGACAAGATAATACATATGATCCAGGATTTTAATTAGATTTATGAATAAAAAATAAATAATAAATAATAATTAAAATAATAATAAAAAAAATAATAAAAAAAATAATAAAAAAATAAATACATTTAATTGTATATAAATACATTTAAATATATTATAGAGTAGATAAGTATGTCAATATTTTGTTCTATTATTCAAACATATATAAATAAAGATAATTTTTTTTATATTCATCATGATAATAAAATAAACTTTTGGAAATATGTATATGAAAAGCAACTTGAAAAATATGTTAATAATCCTAATTTATTTTTATATATGTATATATCCGATTTATATTACGGAACCAGAAACTTTCTCTTTGCGAAAAGTGGTATAACACACGAAAAATTCAGGTTGTTAAATAAGTTTTTGAATAATCAATATATTTCAACAATTGTAAAAGAAAAATTCTTACAAATATTTCAAAAATCTCAACGATTATATAATGGTTTAAATAAATTGGTTTACTTATACAAACTTAGAAGAGCAAAGATTATGTTAAGCATGGATTTGTATATGAATGATATAACAGATGAACAAAAAAATGTAATTACAGTTTTTCAAAATGGATCAAAATACTTATTTATTTATACAGATTTAATTAAAATTATTAACACTGCTTTATTAAATTCTTCGTATTTTTTTTCAGTCCCAAAACGTCCTAAAAATCCATATAGTAATTTAATTTTTGATAATGTTGCTTTATATAATATTTATTTTTTTATTAAAGAAAAAAATATAACTATTCCAACATTATTTCATTTATTTTTTAAATCAAATTTTGATATAGATCATTTTTTGTATAATAATGAAACAATTATTCGTGAAACTTTTATTAAAAATTATGTTAACAATTCGCCAGCAACAATATTATATAATGATGTTCAAAAAATGTTGGATATAAATTATAAACATACTAAAAAAATAATAATACATGAAGAAATACCAGAAGAAACAATAGTAAATATTTTTAAACCTTATTTACATTTATATTATTTACAAAAATTCGGTGTTATAGGAACAATTAAAAAAGTAGATTCGTTGGCAGAACTTGAATACAAATTAAAAAGATTTGTTAAATTTAATTATTTGTTTGGTAGAAAAATATATAAAGAAGAAACAAAAATTATTCAAGTTGATTGTAAAGCAACAGGACAAATAAAATATAAAACAAAAAAAGTATTAATGCCTTATTTTAATTTAAGACATGTCAATTTTTATGATGAATAGTAGTCTAAAATAAAAATCTTTCAACTCTAAATTCAAAGATAAAATCTGGCATAATCTTATTAATGATTTCATTATCATATATATTTTTTATTAAATACAATTCATTAAACAAATCAAAATATAATGATAATATAGCTAATAAAAAACTATCATAAAATATAATTACTTTTAATGGAATCGCATTATTATTTTTAATATAGATTATATTTTTTGAAACAATGTCCCAATTAACTATTTGTCCTTCCAACTGTTTTGTATTATCTTTTAAATTATAATTTAAAAAACGAATATTATTTTCATTTATTATTTTATAAAAACAATAAAATTTGATATCATCATTAAAATAATAATTATCTTTTTTGTCAGATAATGTTTGATTTCCTAAATTATCTGACCATGTTAAATCACCAATACCACATTGTAATGTAGATAATTCACAATGAATAACATTTAAATGTATCTTTTTTGGTATAACGTTTAACCCTAATCTTTGATTTAATATTTTTATGAAATAATTATACACAATATAATTGCCTTTGTTATTTATATGCGTATCTGTTTTGTAATAAACATCTTCTTCATTTTTAAGTATTTCGTATAAATCATATATATTTGTTTTTAATTTATTATTATATATTTGAAATGCTGGACGATATTTAACAACATATTCATCAGGTAAACAATGTTTATAAATGAATGATTTATTTGGATACACAAATAATAAATAATTTTTAAATTGATATCTTGATAATGTGTTATCTTTAACTAAATTTAAATTATTACAATGTGCCTCAAGTTCTTTGCACGCATCATTTATTAAAAATAAAACATTATTTTTTCCAATTAATGTTTTATTGATCATTGTTTATATAATATATTTTTATATATCTTCGTCTAAATCGGTGTTTTAAATGTCCAAAGGTGTAAATATCCAAAAGTATAAAGATGTAAAACTATGTAGATTTTTGGAAATCGGAAAGAATAAACTTTTTATTTTTATTTCACCAAAAAGTTTGGTTTTAAATCTTCAAGAGTGTAAATAATATTAAACATATTTTTTCACATATTAAATGTTTTAATTAAACTTACTTTTAATAAATTTAAATAATTGTATTTATTTATTTCTCCTGGTTCAATACTCATATTTTCTCCCCATTCATTCCAAGAATTTATTAATAAAATTTTATTTATTTCATCATTATTATTTTTTCTATTTTTATAACTATTTAATATTTTGTTTACATATTTTTGTTGATTAAAATTATTTATATTTTTAAACTTTGTTACTAAGTTTAATTTATTTGGATTACATAATCTTGCGCTATTATTAAAATCAAAAAATATACAATTTGTATAATCATTCGTTAATAAACAATTATCTATATATAAATTATAATCAGGCAAAGTTGTTGTTAATTTTTTATAATTAGGATGAAAATTATAATTAAATAAATTATCATATTGTTTTTCTAAATTGTTAAAAACTAAATAAACGCCATTAAACCCATTTTTAATGCTTTCAACTTCTAATAAACACGAAAATAATTTGTTTTCTTCATTGGTTAATAAAAAAGGATGATGAATGTAAAATACCGGTTTATTATCAATTTTATAATAATTGGGATGTTTAAAATATTTCATTAAATTATTTATATTTTTTTTAAAACTTGATGAATCGTAATTATTTATAATTGTTGAATTCGTATTAAAAGCAGGATTATTACTCCAGTCTTCATTTGCCCATATAAAAAAAACTTTAAAATCTTCTATATTTTCTTCAAAAAATAAATTATAACAACTTTCCATTATAGTATGATTGTTTGTAATATTATTTATGGAAAACCAATAATAATATATAGCAAACCCATATATACAATTTTTTTTTGCGATTTCAATTTGGTTTAATATTATATTTTTATTTGTTAAATTATATTGAATTAGTGAGGTTATCCCAAGTTCTTTTAGATTTGGTGTGTCTAATATTTCTTTTTGTGGTTTGTAATTTTTTAAATAAAATGACAGATTTAAAATATCACTCATTCCATTATAATAATTTATATTATTTTCTTTAATATTATGAAATTGAGGAAAATAAATAGCAAATGGTTTTATTTTGTTATATATTTTAGAATAATCATTTACAGTTAAAAATAATTTATCATAAAAATTGTTATAAATAATTTTATTATTATTATTTGTTTTAGTATAAATTCCTTGGTTTTCAATTATGTAATCTAACATTTTTTCAAATGTTTTAAATAATTTTAATTCATTATTATTATATTCATATTCATTTTGAATAACATATTTATAATGTTCATTATTTTTTGGAATTCTTCCCCGAAAAACTCCAATATTATTATATAAAATAGGTAACCCAGAATTAATGCTTTTTGAAAGACAATATGAATACGTTTCTCCGTATTTATTTAAATGTAATAAACAATGGGGGTTTAGTTTCATTAAACTATTATGCCAATCATCTTCATTATATAGTTCCACATTTTTTCCAACAATTAAAATATTAATTTTATATCCTTTATAATTTTTGTAATGATCAAATAATAATTGTACCATTTCAGAACCTTTATATTCTGAAAAATTTTGGAAATTACAAACATTTATAGTGTTATTTGTAATTGGATGAATCATTTTACAAGAATTATCTACTTGAATGTCATTATGTGGTTGTAAAATACTATTATTTATAGGAAAATATCGGCTGTAATGATATTGAGTAAATTTAGACGGATGAATAACCCTAGTTGCGTTTTCAAATAATCTTATTATACTTGGATTGATATATTGTATTTCTTGAAGGTAACCTATTTCATAAATATTTGTTAAAGGATAATTTATATTATTATCACTAATAAACCAACAAAAATCGTGTATGGAAATAACAATTGAAAGAGAAAATTTATTTTTTATTTCTAATAAATCATCAGGATGTATATCTGTATACAATAATTGTTGGACAAATAATATATCATTGCTTGTATTATGTGATATTTGTAATAGGTCAAATTTATTTTTAATAAATATAAAATTTACATTTGTGTAATGAGTTGTAATATCGTTAATATATTTGACACTACCACCGCCTGTTAAATTAGAAACAATATATACATTTTGTATTTTATATGATTCTTTTGTATTTAAATCTAATAATTTGGTTGTTTCTGCTGTCTTTGTGGCATTTTTGTGGGAGATATATAGTTTATGTGACGTATTTACGTTAAACGTTGGCCGTTTGTGGAAGATATATAGTTTATGTTGTTTTTGTTTAAAAAAATTAAAATTGTACATTGATTATATATTAAAAAACAAATATAATAATTTTACAATATTTACTATTCTAAATATTGTATTATAAATAAGTAATCCATAATTAATACTTATTATTTCAATAAGTTTAATATATTGTGATTCAAATTTAATTTCATAACCAAGTTCAGTTAATGTTGTTTCAATATAAGCTAAAGATTGTTTATATATATTCAAATTATCACCATCTTTTATTTCCATATAATATTTTTATATAATTTATTTTTGTTAGTTTTTATTTTCTAGTTCTTCTTTCTAGTTCTTCTTTCTAGTTCTTCTTTCTAGTTCTTCTTTTTTTATTTTTTTGTTTTTTGCCTCCCCAATTTGGGTTGCCTTCTTCAATATCACGATTCATAACTTGTCCACGTGATTCTTCAGTAGGAGCATAAGGAGATGAAATTTTACTAGGCAAAAATGCTTCTGCTGTTTTTTTAATAGTTTTATCATCAATGTGATGAGATACTGTATTACAAGTATAATCAAACAAATTGATATAACAATTATCACCAATCATTTGTTTAATAATTTCTACCAATACACTTAATTTAATATTTTCTATTTTATTTCTAATTACGGTTATCATATAATTGTTTGTTTCCATTTTTACTTTTTGTTTTAATTCTTGAATTAATTGTTTTTTAACAGATTCTTCCTCCGATAATAATTTTATTTTTTCTTCTTCAATGCGATAAACTGGAAAATCGCTTGAAAACTGTTTTAAATCTATTAAATTTTTACCAAAAAAATTTTTTGAAATATATCTTAAATTATCTAAATTTTCAATGTTATTTCTACGTTTATCTTCTAGGCTTAATGGAAATATCAGTTTATAATTGTTTGGTGATATTGCTTCATGAATTGAAATAATATAAATATTATAGTTGCCAAAACACGTGCTACTTATATAACTAAATATGGAAGATGTGGAACACATATATGTGCCAATAATTTTATCATACGTAATATTATTAATAACTTGACATATATTTTCTTTATCTTCAATATCTTCTTCTTTTTCTAATATTTTTCTATAAGTAGTTTTTTGTGTTTTAGCATATTCTTCTAATATTGGAGATGTTAAGGAAGTCAACTCTTTTTGAAATAAATTATCTAATTCTCTTTTAATATTTTTTTCACGACTAACAGATATTACTGAGTCATTAATTCCGCCTGCATAACTATATAATTTAACATTTTGAAAAATATCGGTATATTCATTATTTAAATCTAAATCTACTATTGAACCATGAGCAATTATTAAAATTGTTACTACTTTTGAACCAACTTCTACACATTTCATGTATTCCATAATTTATTATATATTATGTATATTAAAATATAATAAATCCAAATACAATAAATCCAATTATTCTTTATATTTTATTCTTCAATTATCAAGATTGGTTTACTTTTTCTACTTTTTTTAGTTTTATTATTAATTTCAACCTTTCCTGTATCTTTTTTAGTTTTAGATTTTTTAACAATTTCTTCTTCTACTATTTCCCCCTTTTTCTCTCCTTCTAGTTCTTGTTGTTCATTAGAATCTTCTATTAATATTAATTTGGGTCTTCTTTTAGGCTTGTCTTTAGATTTAATGCTAGGATTCGGATTTGGATTTGGATTTTTTAATTTATATGTTGTAGTCTTTGTTTTAACATAGCCAGCCAAATATTCTTCAATATTTATCTTTTGTTGAATTGCTTTATTGAGAGAATCTTCACAATTAGTAATTGAAATGGGAAAGAATATTTCTTTTTTATCATCTTGAACTATCTTATATTTTGGAACATGTTCCATTCTTAATGCTGGACATAGAATAAATACAAATTGACTTCTATCATCTCCATATACAACAAATTCTGTTTTTTTATGTTCTGTTTCTAATAATGTTTTGCTTGAAATAAAAATAGATGGTATTTCATATTTTTCCAAAATAATCCAAATATCTAAGTTGGTTATAAAATAACTTTCAGTATAAATAAAATTTTGAAATGTTAATGTTCCAGCTTTTACTTGATCTCCTAATGTTTTTTTACCTTCTGCTATTAATATATCTATAATTTGTCCTTCATAATTTTTTAAATATTTAAAATATTCTTCAAGCAGAATGCTTTTTAACTGACTTAATGTAAGTTTTATATCCTTCGCTCTATTTATAATATCTATTAGCATATAAAACCCACAAAATATATTTTCTTTATAAGATAATTCATCAAAATTAGCTGGGAAACATCTTTTCCATATAAGTGAACTAATTTTACCAGTTGATTCCGGTTTACAATCTCGTTCTTCATCCATATTTTTAAATTCTGGATTAATAACTTCATTTAAATCCTTTGTATTTTCATAATTCTGAGTAATATTTGGTTCAGCAGTATCATATGTATTAAATTTCGCAAATTTATTTATTTCCATAGGAATTAAACCTTCAAAATAATCAGCATTTAATAAAGATTGAATAATAATTATCTCATCATCTCTTAAATTATAATTTAAATTTCCAAAAGATAAATATGTTTGTGGTTGAAATATAAATGAATTTATTCTACTATATCTGATTAACTCATCCGACATTTTTCCAAAATAAGATTCTTCATTATTTGTTCCAGTTAATAAATTAAATTTCGGTAGTATTAATTGACATGTATTTCCAGTTGAAAATGCGCATAATGGTTTATTATTATTACATTTATCTTTTTCTAATATAAAACAAGTAGAAATGTCATTAATTAAATTATAATCATAATCATCTGAAAAAATAATAGCTCCATTTACTAGGTCTTTTAAATTTTTTATAATAGAGGATAATTTTATATTATATAAAGTATAACCACTTTTTACTTTTTCTTCAATCTCTTCTCTCAGTTTAATATTTTCATATTTATTCAAGAGTATTCTTATTGTATTTCTAAAGACATTATAAAAATTGGTTTCTAGTTTTATTTTTTTAATATATTCCACTCTTTCTTTATCAACTTCATTTGATAAAAATGTAGTATTTTCAGCAATTAAATAATTATTACTTGTTAATAATTTGATATTATCTACTACTTCTGAAACAGGCATTGGATCATTAATTTGTATAAATTGATTTGTTTCAGTAATAATACCTACAATCATTTCATCTTCTACTACTTTAAATTCTGGTAAACAAGGAATTTTATTTTTACTTTCAGTACTTAATTGATTTAAAAACCTTATTGTTTCTTCATATGAAGTATACATTGTTTCATCACTCATATATACATAACTATATGTTGCGTTTATTTCTGATGGAAAACATGGAACTACTCCTGTTGTATCATTTTTTTTACAAACTATAGAAATTACTTTTCCTTGATAATTAACTATTTGATTAAGTATTTCATAATTATATTTATTTAATAGTTCAATTAATTTATTTAATAGAATAGGAGTCTTGAATTTATAAACATTGGGCATACTTGAAAGAGGCATACAGGTATTTTTTAAAAGAGGTTTAATTAATTTTTTAAAAATAGCACGCATCGTTTTTGAAATGCTTGGGTCATATTCACTAAACGTTTTACCTACTTTAATTTTTTTTTCTTTATTTGTATACGCATATATCGGTTCATAATAATCGCCATTTTTCATAATAATTAATGTTTGTTTTCTTGCTTCAAAAAATTCAGTAGAATAATGATTTGTTGGACATATTAATTCTACATTATTTGTTGTATCATTATTTGATATTTCTAAAATGACTAGATTGATGCCTTGAGCAAATAATTTTGAATTCGGTTTACATATAATATCCCATAAATATGTATAATCTATTACTACATCATCATTTTTTAAGAATAATATAAAATTTTCAAATGATTGAATTACCGTTTGTAAATATATTAAGTCTTTTTCATTTTTTTTATCTACTTTTGAATATAATTTTGAAGTGGTATATTTTTTTGGTATTTTTTGTATACTTGTAATAGGGGTTTCACTCATAAATGTAGCAATTAAATCACCATTTTGATATGATACATAATTATCCAGTGTTAAAAAATGAATAATAAGTTCTTTCATTTCTTTTATTGAAGGAACTTTACCATTTCCATAAAATTTGGCATCTGCTATACATGCTATAAAAGATTGTTTTTGATTTATTTCAATACCATGTCGCATTAAACATGTGTGATGTGGTTTAATGTTTGTATTTGTATTACTTATTTGACAATCCGCATTTGATTCATGTAGAAATTTTTGGATACTCATTGGTAAATAACCCCATCTTCCTGACCCTAATGGAAATTTTTCTGGACCTTTTATGTAATCTTCTTTATCATTTACTTTTACTTTTGTTTTTATTTTTATTGTTTCTAAATCTTGTTCAACTGCCTGTTGGTCTTCGTTTTCTTCGTTTTCTTCTTTTTGTTGTTGTTGTTGTTGTTGTTGTTGTTGTTGTTGTTGTTGTTCCGCACTTTGTTTTTTTAATTCTTTTAATTCTTTTGGTTCTCCTTTTTGAGCACATTGTCTTCTTCTTTCTATTTGACCAGGAGTATTCCAATTTTTAAAACAACAAGGCATACATAATCCATCAGGGTGTTTGTCTTTTTCTAAAAATCCTGGATAATGTTTTATATAATTTTCTTTACTACCATGTTCTGCTTTATCAAAAAATTCAAATACATATTCTCCTGGTTTAATAACTTTGGCATTTCGCGGTATTACTTTTCCGCATTTACCACTTTTTACATCATCTGGAGATATTGGAGAATTTGTTTTCATACACCAATATTGGGGACACATGTAATAAAATTGATTATCTGGATTAGAACCATAACGAATAATATCTCCATTCTTTTTTCCTCTTTCTAAGAATCCTGGCTGTTCGTCATCTATATTTTTCATTTCTTCGTCTGTTAAAATAACTGGCTGTTTTCTCGCGCTATGTAAACAACTTCTAGAATATGACGTAAATTTACCGGTTTGTTTTGGATTATTAAATAATACAGGATCTAATTCTTCCATTCTTGTTTGAAATGGATTTGGCGTTGATAATTTCATACCATCAATATTTCTTATGATCATTGTATTATTTTGTCTTGGTATTTCTGGTTCTAAATCTATTTTTGTTTTCTTTGATAATTTTTTTGGTATATCTAATTTTATTGGTTCTTCAACTTGTACTATTGGCGTAGGCTCTGATTCTTCTTGTTTTTCTTGTTTTTCCTCTTGTTTTTTCTCTTGTATTTCTTCTATTTCAAGTTTAATTGGCTCACTTGGTTCTGACCCAAAACTAGATAACGATTTATCACTAGGTGATTCTTCTGCATCCGCTTCTGTTTCTAATGCTTCTAAACCTTTTATATTTTCATCATTAATTTCAAAAGAACTTATAGACGATTCACTACTATTTCCGGTAGATGTTTTTCCTCCTCTAGAGTTAGAATTAGAATTAGAATTAGAATTAGATCCAGAGTTATTTTCTTCACTTTCATCATCTTCATCGTCTCCAAAAAATAAATCTAATGCTGTTTTTACTTTTCCGTCACCTTCTTCGTCTTGTGAACTATCCATATATTTATTAAAATCCATAAAATCTACATTATCGCCATCTATTACAGGAACTTCACTATCCAAAAAAGCACTTTCAGCAGCAGCAACTATATCTTTTATCACTATTTCATCTTTTTCATCTGATCCGCAAATTGTATTTATTTTATCATATGGAACTAATGTAGATTTTCTGTCTTGTGTCAATCGTATAAAAGTATCTAAATAGATTGGCAAAGTATATAAATAATTAATATCATTAATATTTTCAACACGAATAGTAATTAAACTAGTAATTGAATTTAAAGTAATGGTTGTTTTAAATCCTGGATTAATTTTTATTTCAATATTAGATCTTCGTACACCTCTTTCTACTTGTAATTCGCTTACTAATTTGGCTATTAATTCTCTCGCTTCTCTATCAGTAATATTATAATTTTCAATAAGAGCAGTAATTAATTCTTCTCCTTTTAATCCATCTTTCTGTTTTACTTGTTCAACAATAAATGCTTCTTGACTTGTCATTTTATTAAAATTAGAGACTCTTTTAAAACGCATTTGTATTCCTTTTTTTAAATTTTTTGATTCAATAATAAATATACTTGAAGTACAACCAACAATATCATTCATTTTAATTGTTTTATCTATTTTAATAACAGATTCATAATCTATTTTTTCAACTTCAATATTTTGGTCAAATAAACTAGTAAATAGATTAATATTATATCCACTTTGTTCCATATAATTTTTGACCTCTTCTATTATTGGATTCACAGCATTTCTAAATAAATTATCTATTTCATTAATAGGAAAAATAGTATCAAAATCACAACTTATATTTATATTTCCACTATCTTCAAAATCGCATACCAAATATATATCTTCACCATTAAAATTATATTGAATATATACAGCAACGGATTTTGCTTTTCCAATGGTTTTCATTAATTTAAAAATAGTTGGACGAGAGAGGAAAGGTATTTTTCTACCATCTTTCGCTATTTTATCTGTAAATAATCTATATATATTTTCTTGTCTAGATGCTGGATTATATTTTATTAATGGAGACACTTCTGTGGCATGAAGTATTTTAAAAATAACATCCAACGGCAATTTAATACGATATAATGGATTGATAGTAACTTTAATTGTTTTTATTCCTGTTTTTTTATATGCCAATTCACTTTTTCTCTCTTTATAAATATCATAGAAAAGGTCAATGCTTTGAAATGTTTCTAATGTGTTATCATTTAATAGTTTTTCACTATCTTCAACTAATTTTTCCTTTTGTTCATTTAATTCTTCGAGAGAAGTTATATTTTTTTCCCATAAAAAAGGATAATATAATTTACTAGTATATTTTTCTGAGATATCTTTATTTATTGCGCTCCTATATACGTCCTGTGCTAAACATAAATATATATTATTGCCAACTATATTTCCGGTATTTAATAATAGATGACTATTTAAAGTAGTGAGTGATTTTCTAGCGGCTCTTTCAATAAAATCATCATATTCATCTACTTCAAAAGGATTTGAAATAAAAGGATATTCATTAATCACAATGAAGAATTTTTGTCCTAATACTTTTGTTAATGCGTATTGTTTTCCATTAATATCTAATGCTAAAATATCATCATAATCATATATTTCTTTTTCTGGAATATCAAATTTAACTTGATTTCCATTATCATCATATATTATATTCATTATAAATTGGTCTAAACGCGTTTTTGTTAAAGGCAGCCGGCCATTTTGTGTAAGTATTTGATAAACATTGGCAGTATTTAATGTTTCTTCTTTAATACAAAATAAATAGATTTCGTCTAATGAAATGGATTTTGATAATTCTTCAATAATTTTTAACTTTATTACCCCGATACTATCATCATAGTGGACCTGTTGATTTGAAAAAATTACTGGAATATTTTTATTTTTAATATTTTGTAATTCAGTATCATTAAATATATGATTTCCTGTGTTTTTATCATTAAAAGCATTATTTTTAGGATCTCTCTTAAATAAATCATCAGGATCATCTATATCTAAACTTTCACCGTAAAAAACATGAATAGATTGGATTGTATTAGCATCACTTAATTGATTTACTTTATAAATTGGATTTACTTTTAATGGTGATAATGACATATATATATTCTTAGCATTATATTATTTTATATTATTTTATCTATATTTGAATTACTAAACTAAATATAGATAAATCTTATAATGTATAAATCTTGTAATGTTGTATTACATATCAAAATATGGATTGTCGGTAATAGTCATACCGCAATAATTCTCCGGTTTTGATTTATAATCTACTGGTTTATAAATATTGGCATCTTTTGCGTTTTCCAATAAAAATTTGAAATTCTTCCAAAATTCTTGTTTGTGCCCTATTGATGTTGTCATAATATGTGCTAATTCATGAATAGCTACAAAGGTAAGAGTATTTAATTCAATTAAAGTACTTCCATTCTTTGTTTTATTTAAACAAAATGCTATTTTCTCTCCTTTATTTTCACTATACGCAGTTAATTCACTAGTTGGTAATGTTTCACTAATTTTTTTCGGATTAAATCCTTTGACTAATCTTATCACTTCTGGATCGTCTGGATATTTGTCTTTCATATATTTGACTAAATCTTTCATTTTTATAGTTACTTTGGCTAATAAGTCCGCAGCTGGAGTTATCATAGCACGATCACGTACACAGTATTTATTGCCATCTACTGTTGATATTATACATTTTAAATTATAATTTTCAGATTCATAATATATTTTTAAACAAACAATAATCACAAAACCTACAATTACATAAAATAATATATTTTGTTTAAACATATATTATTGTATTATTATTTTATACTAATAAAATTAAATCTATATTTATTTGCGATGACGTCTTTTATTAGTTTTTCTTGATTTACGAGTGTTTCTTTTATGACTTCTCCGTGATTTCCTTTTTCCACCTCTTTCTTTGCCAGTAGTAGGCCATGTTTTTTTAGGTGGCGTAGGAACAATAGTAGTATCATATAAATTTTGTATTGTCTGTTGAGAATTTCTTGCAACAGCTTGTTGTTCCGTTATTGGCTTTTGAGAATTTCTATAAGCCATTTCTACAGTTCCATTACCAGGAACAAAACTATTTTTATTTTGTACAAAATAATTACCATTATTCTTAACTATTCTGTAATTACCATCATTAGCTATAATATTTGACATATATATATAAATATATATATAAATAAAATATTTACGATAATAAATATGAATGGTTAGCTGAATTAATATATAATATTGAAATTATTTCAAATGAAAATAGAGTTCAAAATCTTTATATGTGTAAAAAGAATGAATATAAAGATTTTGAGTTAAGTATTTAATTATTTAATAAAATATTTATTGCGCATAGCTTGTAGAACCGATTTCCAACGGCGGTCTCATATAATCTGGCTCTATTGTGCTCTGCTGCCAAGGACCAACATATAATTGTGGGTTTGGTGGTTCAGAACGAATTTGTAAATTGGCATTTCTTAAAGTTTGACCAATAGTATCAATACCAATGTGGTAACCAGCTTTCAACAAATTAATATTGGCAAGCTCACCTTTACCAGAAGGGTTTAATTGAGCCCATTGACTATTCGTATCTTTTGGTAAAAGGTCTGAAGGATTTTGAATATTAGAGTTTGTGCTAGATGTTGGCATTCCTTGACTTGGAGTAGAGATTCCATTGACAGAAGCAAATACTTCATTTTGACCTAAAGGATTAGATGGTTGAACTCCACTGGATTGTTGAGATTGTTTATTACCTCCTTTTTTTCCATTATTTTTATAAGCTGGATTTGCGCCTTGTGACATGTATTCAAATCCATAACTACCCTTAGACGTCAAGTATTTTGAAAAATAATTAACGCCGTATGCTATAATCAATAAAACAACAATTGCTCCGATTCCGTAATCGTTCCATATTTTTTTTAGAGAACTCATTATATAAAATTGATGATAAAATATTTTTTTAGATAGTGTTTAATTGTTTCCTAATTATTCTATAATTATGTTAAATTATACTAAACATTTGTTTCATTTAATTTACTAAACTTATTTTACTAAATTAAATTAATTAAATAAAAGATTCATTTTCTAAATCACTATTATCACTATCACTTTCATCTAAATCATCTAACATATATATCTTCTTAATATTCTTAGCTTCTAAAAAAGCGACTAATGCTTCTTTTTTAAATTGTTTTGCCTTTTTTCTGGCCTGTTTATATATTTCATAATAAACCTGATTTGGTTTTTTTAATGTCATTGACCCTAAAGTTTCTAAATTGGACATAAAATCTACTTCTTTTAATTCTCCTGTTTCTATTTCTGGTTCTGGTTCTAAAGCATTCAAATTAAACTCTATTTCTTCTAAACCTTCTATTTCTTCTAAACCAGGTTCTTTAAATTTAACATTGCTTGTTATTGAATGTTTAATTTCTTTTCCAAAAGTTAATACTGGTTGAATTACGTCTTCGTCATAATCTTCGTCATATTCCTCTTTATTGTTTATATCATTATCAATGTCATTATCAATATCATTATTTATATCATTATCAATGTCATTATTGCTTATATCATTATTGCTTATATCATTATTATTTATGTAATCGTTTACATTATTATTACTATTATCATTTAGTATCTGATTACTTAAATTTTCTAAAAAATCTATAGAAGATGAAGATATCGGTTCTTCTATCATATGAGGTTTTAAAGAATTAAATTTTATTTCTACATTATCATTATCATCATTCAATTTATTTTCTATATTTGATTTTTTATTAGCTCCTTTAGTTGTTTTAATTAAACAACTTTCAAATAAAGCATCACTGTTTAATACCATAGATTGCTTTAATTCTATTTCAATTTGAAAATTTCTAGAAGTAAATTTTATTCCTTGTATTTCTAAAATAGAAATTATATTTGTATCATGTGTCACATCATCTATCGTAAGAGATGTTTCATTTTCATTATATATTTTCACATTCGGTATATTAGTTGTATTATTTACTTTTATATTTACACGAACTAAATAAAATTTGCCTGATTTATAAATACGCATTGGACTTGTAAAAGCAGTTTCAATATCATTTTTATCTAGTTGATTTTCAAACCAAGAATCTTTCTTTTCAAAAATAAGCTCTTGACATTTTGTTTCTAAATTTTCAAGCCAATTAATAAATTGTTCATCATTATTATCAAACATTAAGTCCGCATAAATTTTTTTACCATTTTTAACAAATCCTTGTTTTGTAATACATTTAGGAGTTTGAATATAAAGTGGTTTTCCATTATTCAATATTTTCGTAAAATAAGCACCTCCTTGAATTCCAGTTGGATGAGCTAAAGATATTATTGAAAAATCAAATAAATTGCTCGGTTGAATTATATTTTCCATTATTAATGCTTCAATAGATAAATATAAAATTAATAAGACGCATTATTTATATAACGACAAATTTTACATAATTTTTATTAACAATATTTATGAAAAATAGTTTAGTTCAACAATGTTTAGATATATTGAAAAGAGATGATATCAAACATGAATTGAAATGTTTATGTATGCCTGTATTAGATTTAATTTTTTATGAAATAAATCCATATATTTACATAATTATTGGTATTATTTTTTTAATATTTATATTAATTTTAGCAATATTAATTCTATTAATCTTAATTTTGCGTAATAAAAATTTAATTGTTAAACTATTTTAATCCATTTTTAATTTTTTCTCATTAGATTATATAATGTCAAGAAGTCGCAAAATGAGAAGTAGAAGTAGAAGTAGAAGCAGACGAGGTGGTATGAATACACCATCATCAACATCATCTTCTTTTTCATCAACGCCATCATCAACACCATCATCTATAACAATTGGTGGAAGAAGTAGAAGGCGAAGAGGAGGCGCATTTACAACTTCATCTCCATCATCATCTACGTCTTCAGTACCTTCAACTGTAGCAATGGGTGGAAGACGTAGAAAACGCAGAGGAGGCAGCGGAGAAGGAGCAGCACCTTGGGTAATAAAAAATTTTGGTGCAACAGCGATGGATCAATTTAACAATACTTTTGGTCCAGGTACCGCAAATAATGGAAATTTAATTCCAACTATTCCAGGTGCTCCTGCTGTAGGTCCTAATAATGTCCCACAAGGTTCTTTAGATGTATCTATCAATCGTGCTCCAATCCAAAATGGTGGAAGAAGTCGCAGAAAGAAGGGAGGATATTGGGGACAAGTTATTAATCAAGCATTAGTTCCTTTTGGATTATTAGGTCTTCAAAATATGTTTAGTAGACGTAGATCACATAAGAAATAAATTGTATGATAATAATTTAATATTTAATAATATTTATTTGTAATAATTATATATTACAAATAAATTATAATATTTTATATAAAGTATTTAAAAATTGGTAACAAATAAACTACCAATTACAAATAATATCCATAAGGAAATATTCATTGTTAACGCAAAAAAAGGTGTTAAATTCATATATTTGTATAAAGCATAAGTCGCTATATTACAAACAACATTAAAAATGGGAGCAAAAATAATACCTCTAAAATAACTGTCAAATTCTACATCTGTTATAAAATATCCTAAAATAATACCATTGGGTATAACATTTAAAGCCGCCCCAGTTAAAGGTAAATTTATATTATTCACAATATATGGTATTAATGAAAATATAAGAATTCCTACAACTGCGCTAGCTATAGGAATAATTACATTATTTTTATTTAATCCTGAAATAGTATTCTGATTATTGGCACTTGATGTTGCTGTTGCTGGTGATGTTGATGTAGTTGTTGTTTTTGTTGTAGTTTTCTTTTTTGTCGTTTTTTTATTTTTTGTATTAGATGATGTTGCCATATATTATTAATGTTTATTTTAATTTAATAATTATTAAATTATTATTTAGTTATTTTTTTATATAAAATTATAAAAATATAAAAATATAAAAAATATAAAAATTTTGTATATAAGGTATATAGTTAGCAATGAGCTTTGAACAACAAATACAACAATGGGTTTCCATTGATAACCAAATACATATGCTTAATGATAAGATAAAAGAATTACGAGAAAAAAAAGCAAGCATGGGAGAGAATTTAATATCTTATGCGAATAATAATAATTTAACAAATTCTATTATACAAATAAGTGATGGTAAATTAAAATTTACTACAACAAAAGTACAAACACCCTTAACTTTTCGTTATTTAGAAAAATCATTAAGTGAAATAATAAAAAATGAATCTCAAGTACAAAAGATTATTGAATACGTAAAAAATAAACGCGAAGTTAAAAATATATCTGAAATAAAGCGCTTTTCCAATAATTAATTTATATATTAATAATGTATATGTCTCATATTTCTACGAATGATTTAGTATTTTATCAAAATGATGATGGTAAAATTATGAGCGGTGGTTTTTCAATAGATTCTTTATTATTAAATAAAGGAGGATCTCCTATGTATACTATCACTAAAGGCGGAGGCGATTCCAATAATATATTTGATGGTTTTGTTGTTCCAACTGGATTATTATATCAGCAACCAAATAAACAAAATAAAAAACAATTTTTTAATTATGATGAACATAGCAATAATAATGAATTTTTAAAAAGAGGTGGAGGAAATAGCGATGTTTTACCAGAAGATTTACACACATTATTATTAGGAATGATTGAAAATGACCGTTCTAAAAACAAACGTGAGAGAAAATCAAGGAAACAACGAAAAGAGGTTTCATCAAATAAAGAAAAGAAAAATTCTAGCAAAAAAAATATCATTGATAAATAAATTTATCAAATCTTCTTAAATTTTATTCCAACTATCATAATTAAATGGTGACACTAAAATATCATTTAATTTTGTTTTCCAATATTCAACTCTTTTTTCCATTAATATATCTTTTTCTGTTTGCGGATATGGTGTGCTAACTTCCATTAACTCTTCTTCTTCTTCATTCATTTTCGGTTTATATCCATAACAATTTACGCCAAATTTTAAATGAGGATTTGCCATATAACCTCCGTTTACTCCTGGACGTCCACAATCTTGCTCATGTCCTTTTATATTTTGTAAATTATTATATGTATTTTTTTGTGTAGGAAACAAAGCCATTTGATTATCAGACCAACCATAATTACACCATTCACCACCTTTATTATATGTTTCTTCAATTTCATCATAATTTGCTAATTTGGCACCATAAGCACTACATAAAGTTTTAGCGTCTTCATACCCATAATAATTGCCAGGTATATTAAATACTTGTTTTTCATATTTTATTTCAGGAATAGTAGTTCCATCATTTTCAGTTTCATTTACTTTAATCTCTATGACAGGATTACCTAAAAATACTTGTTTTACTGAAGCCACAATATCTATTCCAAAAAAATACTGTAATCCATTTACAAATAATAACATGACTAAAACGACAATTACTACAATTATTAAAATAGTATATGAACCAGTATTTTCACTTGTACTTGAATTAGTATTTGAATTAGGAAGCATTGACATAATAGATGAATTGTCTGGCGTTGAAGAAGAATTATTTCCTAAAGAAACAAATACAATAAAATACGCAATTAAAACTAACACCACAATAATAAAAGCACTGGGATTTAAAAAAAATCCATTAATATAATCATACATATTTTCGGTATCAGCTGTTGTACTTGTATTTACCTCCATATATATTACTCAACTGTTTTTTTTCTATAAAAAAAGCAATATGCCATTGGCGTAATTAAATTATTATGATTCGTAATTTCATTTACATTTGTGTCATTAAAATGATACCATTTACCGTTTGCGTTTTTTACAAAAGAAGTATAATGACCACCTTGAGTTCCGCCACTATGATTACATATTCCATATAAATCATAAATATAACTTTCTTTTTTATATCCAATAATATATTTTGACAAATCTAAATCAATTAATGGAAAAGTTACTAAAGTTTGATTTTTATTATTATGATTCACTGAATTTATTCTTTTTAAATCTATTACTAGAATATTTGGCATACTCCAATAACTAATTTTCTTTTGAACATTTTGTTTATGTCCAATATCTTCATTATACCAAGCATTATCTCCTTCTAATGTTTCACCTGATACATATAAATCAAAACAATCTATTAATGTGGGTGATTTATTATTCATTGGCATTGATAAATTTATCATAAAATATGGTTCTGGTGAAGAACTTAATACTTCACCATTTTCTAAAGAAGTAATTTGTGAAACATGAATACCATAAAACATATTCCATATTTCTGAATATTCTTTTGTATACATTCTTTTTATCATATCAAAACATTCCACTGCTAATTTATCGGTATTATTTACAATATTTCCTGAAATATTCATACTAACTTCTCTCGCCAAAGATGTATGAAAACAATCTATAATAAATAATAAAAATTCTGGTAGGTCGTTTTGCGAATAACCTGTAAATATATCAACTCCTTTAATATGTGCTAGTTTTTGAATTGTTTTTATAAATTTACCTGGAGAGACTATACAATTTTCACTCCACATCAATTGTCTTAGGCTATCCCATTCTAAAAGAAGAGTTGATTCATATTTACGATTTAATTTTTTAATATATGTTTTATTATTTAAAAATTCATTTAATTCATAAGTATGAGATAATATTTGTATACACGAATTAATAAAACAAGTATTGCCCAAATTTGCTAATCCAGTTAATCCTTTATTTTTATATTTATTATTTATATCATTTTTTTCATTATTTATTTCAGCAGTGGATGAATTCATTCTTATTATTTATATTCTAATTTATATTTAAACACATTTTATAATTAATATTTAATTGTATGTCTAATCAAAATCAAGAAACTAATGAAATGACAAATGAAAATAGAAATAGATTACTAACTTTTTATTTACGATTATATAATCAAACACATGATAGAATAGATTTATTATATACTTTATTAGATGAAATACGAGATTATATAAATATATTAGGTGGTCTTAATTTAATTAATGATGTTACAAATTCTACTTTAAGACAACCTACAAATAATCAAAATCAAAATCAAAATAGAAATCGTGAAAGAATAAATAGAACAAATCGTCAAAATCAATCATATCATAGACAAGAACGCCCACAACAACAACAACAACAACAACAACAACAACAAACACAAACGCAAACTAATTATAGAACAACATTTCAACCTTATATATTTGAATTTGATTACTATATTCCAAATACTACTGCTTCAAATTATTTACGAAATTTTAATTCTAGTGTACCTATTGTAGCTTCTACTGAACAAATTGAATATGCTACACATCAATATTTGTTTTCAGAAATATGTGAACCTCTTAATCTTCATTGTCCTATAACATTAGAACAATTTACAAATGATAGTCAAGTAACCCAATTGCTTGGTTGTAATCATATATTTAATTCTAATTCAATTTCTTCTTGGTTTCGTAGTAATGTAATATGTCCTTTGTGTAGGGCTGACATAAGAGATTATATTGCTTCAGATTCAAGTTATAATCACCATGAGGAAACAAAAGAAGAAACCAAATTAGAAGAAACAAAAGAAGAATTACCTCGTCAATCTAGAAACACTTCAAATAATGATTTATATACAAATTTATTAACACAATTAACAGAAACAATGATAGGACAATTAATGAATCCAAATAACGATTCATCAAATAGAGTATATATGAATTCATCAACACACGATTTATCAAATAATAAATATATTTTTAGAGGATATAATTCAAGATAATTTTATTTCATAAAAAATTGATTTTAAATAAAGTTTTTAAAATTAATTCATATTTAATAATGACAACTGATACTCAAGAAACTGTAAATATTAATTGTTATCAAGCAATTAAAGATACAACAAATTATACATTTAATATTATCAAATTTATTTATAAAGCAACAAGTATTTATATAATATGGATTATCTTACACTATGTTGCGTCACATTTATATGTGAAATTTTGTGTTCCAGCAACTCCTTTTGGATTCTTCTATTCGGCATTTATTATTTCAACTCCTCATTGTAGAGCTATGCGTTGGGTTATTTCTAATGGAGCAGCATCAATTGATAATATGTGGTTAATATTTGGCACATGGTTATGTTCACGTATTTTAATGCCTAGAGTGGCATAACATATTGAAGTTTTTGATTATAATATATTTTATTATATATCTATAAACTATATAAAGAATATAAAGAATAATTTTGAATTAATAATAATATAAAAATATGAGTATTTTACCTTATCGTCATAATCAAAAATGGTCATCAACAGAAATAAATAGATTGTATAATGAATACGAACTTAAAAAATTAAATATAGAAGAGATCGCAAAAATGCATCATAGAACAGTTGGGGCAATTATGAACAAATTACAAGAAGAAGAATTAATTGATGAAGCATGGAGTAATGTTCATGGTTGGAAAGGCATTAATAAAGAAATAGAGCTTAACAAAGATGAATCTGATATAGATAGTGATAAAGAAAATAATTCTGAAACAGATAGTAGTGAAGATGATTCTGAATCGGAAAGTGATGAAGAATATAAATCCGAATCTGACACAGATAGCAACAGTGATAACGATAATTTTGATCCATATAGCATTAAACAAAAATTAAATTTTATACAAAAACAACTAGTAAATATTTTAAATTTTTTACAGACAATTTTTCCAAATAAAAAAGATTTACAATTAGTAAATTAAATTATTTATTGCGTTTTTAATATAAAAAAAAATTATTATATTAAATAAAATGAATACAGAAAAAGAAAATTTAATTATTAATCATGTTAAAGCATCTCTAGATGCTGCTGAATATAATTTTTCAAAATGTTCAAAAGAAATATTAAGTATTCCTGGCCCATCAGGAATTAAAACAAAACATTTTTTAAATAATTTACTTCAAATGAGAGGAGCTAAATATTTAGAAATAGGAGTTGGTGGTGGATCATTGACTTCTGCTGCTATGTATAATAATAACTCAAAGATTTTTTGTATAGATAATTGGTCCGGTAGCACCCCTGAGACTTTTGTAGAAAATTATAAAAAATATAAAGGCAATAATTATACAAAATTAATTGAACAATCATATCAAGAAATAGATATAACTAAATTATCAAAATTTAATATGATATTGTATGACGCAACTTTAGATTATAATGATATCTATAACACGCTTCCTCATTTTATTAATTGTATGGAAGACGTTTTTGTTTATATAGTAGATGATATTAACTGGAGATATATTCAAGCCGCAGCAAAAAAATCTATTGATGATTTAAAATTAACAATATTATATGAAAAAGAAATACTTTTAACAAATAATGAAACACATACCCCCATGGATATTGCTCGCAACACCTGGTGGAATGGGTTATATGTTGTTGTGTTGAAAAAAAATGATACTAACAATATAATTAATGTATAAATTTATCTATTGAATTGAAAACTAAATAATAATTATTAATTATTCTTATATAATTAATAATTTAGATACCTAATAATTTGAATACTTTATTTTTTAGGCTTAAAGAACCCTGTTAATGCTTGGTTATTTTCTTTTTGATTGTTCGTTTCTCTCAAAAACTCATCAAATAATAATATCTTTATTTCTTTTGCTTTTAAATCGTCCAACTTTTCTTCAAATTTTTCTGGCGATGTTTTTGACTTCAGTATTTCTATTTCTTTATTAAACTTTATTATTTTTGTTTTTTTATTACTATTAGCCCACATTTTTTCTAATACTAATGCGAATACTTGTTGAACTGGTTTCATTATTTGATTTGTAATGTAATGCGAATAATCTATTTTTAAATTATTTTCTTGAATATAAGTCGGCGTCTCTATTCTATCTCCTTGTTTCGCTTTTTTATCAGAATTATGAACAAACACATAAGGTATTCTATCTCCTGAACTTGGTTTACTTCCAGGATCTCTTGACGTAATACGATCCGCCAATACTTTATGTGCTATTTGTTGTGGATTTTTATAACCAGACCTCAATGATTTGCTTATAATCAATTTATCAATTGAATATTTTTCATCCACAATATTTCGCAAAGATGATCTCAAGAATTCTGCTGCTTTTTCTATATCTTGTTGTTTCATTAATATATCAATAATTCCTCCATATATTTCTTTTACTATTGGAGCATTATCTCTCCTTTTTAAAACTATTCCCATCTCTTTTCGTTTACATTTTGTTGGATCTGTCTCATACAACATTCCAACATAACGCTTTTTTGAAAGAAGACAAAAGGGCATAAATGTTTTTTCATATTCCAGATCATGCGGCCCTTTTAAAAACTTGGATGCTAAATGTCCTGCTTGTTGCGCTAATTCAATTGTAATTTCTAATGCGGCTTTTCCACGAATAGGTTCGCCTTCTGGTGTAGCCAAATTAAAGGTAAAGAATACTGAATCCGTATCACCATATATGTACTCCGCTTTTGTTAAAACTGTTCCATGATTTTCTGTTTGACAAATTGTATTTCCATAACATTCTTCAACTACTTTTTTCGCATAAATTAAAAGCAACCGACCTGTTGCGGTAGTTGATGCCGCACAATCTTTATCATAAAATGTACTAGTTTTCGCACCACACTGTCCATATAAAGAATTCGCCGTTACCTTATATCCTAACTGTCTTTTATCCAACACATTTTTCATAAACTCATCTTTTTCTTGTGGAATTAATTTTCGTGTCGTTTTACGAGCTGATAATAATTCCTCTAAAATAGAAGGCATAATTGCTCTTACTCCATCTAATGGTTGAGCAAATCTACAAATTTTATGCCCACATTTAATTTTTTCGGCAGCTGCACTTGGTGTTTTGCGCACATATTTAAAAGTATCATAGGTAATATTTACATATTCATAACCATGTAAATTATCGTATATGAAATCGCCTGCTTCATTTCTATCTCCAATCTCACATACTAACTCACCATCTAAATCATATTCTTTTGTCCATACTTTACTATCATGCGATATATTTTCACTCATCATGGAAGACGGATAAAGAGACGCATAATCTACACACGCAACAGGATTATCTAAATACAAATCACATTTTGGATCTAACACAATAGCGCCTTCAAAACCGTCTTCATCTTCTGATTTGTCAACCACAGGCATTAAAGTACGCATTTCGCGACATTTTTTAGCAACATAACTTGTTAATTTAATTCCTTGTCCACGAAGCACTAAGAAATTAATTGGAACACTACAAATTTTTGCCATTTCTACAAATCCAGTTAAAATATCCGCTTTCGTCATTAAATAATGAACTAGATTACAATCTTGTATACAGTATTTCGCAATAACAGCACGATCATCTTTTGTACCATTTGTCATTCTAAAAATATCTTTTGGCGTTACGTCATCTTTTGCTAAACACCAACGCACTTTTTTAGATTGATCTGGACATACTTTCCCATTAATTTTGAATTTACCTTCTTGTTTTAAAACTTCGGTAACAATAAATTTTTCGCCACCATTGTAATAATCAATAGAATGCCCAATTTCTTCAAAATGAATATAACTTCCTACTAGTAATCCAGTCATATTATAAGTTTGAATTGTTGTTGTTGTTGGCGTTTTATGCGATTCTTCACTGTCATTATATTCATATGCTTTTACATAATCACCAATAAAATGACCTGCTACATAATCTAATTTATACGATGTTAGATTTTCTTCTCTACGAAAGAAGTTATATAAATCTATTTGAATACGTCCATTCATTTTAATATATTTTAGATCATGCTGACCACTGGCAATGTGAATACTTGTTTCTTCTATTTTATATCTTCCTGTTTTAAAATCACGTGTTCCACAAACCTCATCTTTATTTTTTGCTAATTTTAAAAACTCTTCTACGCAATACATTTCTTCAGCACGACGAAACATAAACTCATAATCAAAACCAAATATATTATACCCAATAATAATATCCGGATTTTCTTTTTGAATGACATCTCTCCATGCAAGTAATAAATCTTTTTCATTGTCATAAGTTTCAATTACAGCATTATCTACTTTACTACAACTATTTAACACTACACAATGATTTAAATAAGGTTCTTTTTCACCACTTAATAAAAAGGTGGAACCTATAAATGTTACCTTATCACCTTCTAATCTTGGAAAGAAAGAGTTTAATGAAATATTTAATTCTGTCATTTTAGCAGTTCTATCCATTTTTTTATCAGATAATAAATCTACAACAGTTCCACGTTTAATCGTATTTTTAAAATAAGTTGAATGAAATCCCACAGTTTCTTCTTCTTCCTCATGGTTCATCCTTTCAAACAATGCCTCAATAGATAATTGGTCTCTTGTTTCTTCAGCAGTTTCACTATTTCTTACTTGCGATATTAACCATTTTTCAATAATTTCTAATAAATCCTCTTTACTTTTTGGCGCCTTTTTTGGATAAACTAAGTCAATTGAATGGCGCATTGTTGTTTCATATCCAAACGCACATAAGATAATAGTTTTCAACGCTTCTTTATATTTTTCAACTGAAAATTCGGCACTACTATTATTTTCAAAATACTCAATTATATTTGCCGCTAATTTTTTATAAGACTTAATAGGCACTGGAAAATCACCATGACTACTACTGGCTTCTATATCAAAACTACAAATCTTTAACGGAACTCGTAATTCCTTATTATTTAAAGGAATAATGAATTTGTAATTAATTTTCAATTCATAATCGCATGTTGTTTTTTTTGATACTATTGTGGTAGTTTTATTATTTGGTAAAGCAACCCATCCTGAAGGGCTAATATCACGAATATGAAACAAACGTAACAATGGTGGAATATTTGCTTCGTATAAAAAGGTATATGTGTTTTCAAATTTGAGACCGTCTTTAAAAAGTTTACGACTAGTTGGGTCATTATTATACCATAAATTTTTTGCTTTATTAAAAGCTGGCATATTATCAAATTTTAATGCCAGGAATTTATGTTCTTTTCCACCATCAAACCCATATAACTTTTTTCTTTTTATTAATTTACATTCGTTTAGTGAATTTTCATAATATTTACCTAATTTATTTTTAATAAAGGAAACAAATCTATTCTTATTAGCAGAAGACCAATCTTCATCAACTTTTACATAAAAGAATGGTTTAAATCCCTCGGCAATTATAGAACATGATTCTCCTTTTTCATTTTTTCCAAACATTTGAATCAAAAATTTACTAGAATCAATGTTTTTATCTCCTCTTTCTTCGTCACTACTATTAGTTTCTTTTTTATCATTATAAATATTGAAATCATATAGACGAAACGTTTTTTCCATTATTGTATTGTTAATTTAGTTATGTGTCTTATATTTATCTTCTTTTCAATAATCAATTTTTATTTAATATAATTGTTATTTGATATAATTTTTATTTAATATAATTATTATTTATATTAAATATGTTATTTAATTTTTTGGTCGTCTATTTCGTCTAGACCTTCTTGTTCGTTTACTTCTTCTTAGTTGTCTTGTTTTTCTAGATTTTCTAAGTCTTCTTATTTTTTTGGTTTTTTTACCACCTAATCTACTAATTTTCGCAATTAAGTGACCATCTTGTTCTATTTTATCTAACATAACTAAAATAATTGTGCGAGTTCCTTGTTTTTCTTCATCATTTTCATAATAAGGAGGATTTAATGATACAGTGAAATGTTGAGGATCAATGCTAGAAATAGTTCCTCTAATAGTTGAACCATCTAAATATGTGAAGGTATATTCCTCTCCTACGCTTATAATGTTCTCATCCGGATCAGTAATCATACGTAAAGATATGCTGGGTTGTATTGGTCTAATTTGTTCTCCAGTTCCTAAGCGTATTTTTTTATTCGACATTATATATTTATGTAATATTTAATTTTATTTTTTAGATTTTTTAGATTTTTTAGATTTTTTAGATTTTTTAGATTTTTTAGATTGTTTTATTCTTCTAGTTTTTCTAGATATTCTAGATCTTCTACTTCGTTTTGTTTTTTTAGATTTTTTACCACCGGTCATTTTATTATTTTGTTTTGATTCAATCCACTTAGCAAAATCATCTGCTGAACGACCTCCATCATATTCTTCAATTATTTCTCCATTATTAGTAATATAACGCAATGTGGGAAATCCCATAGGGTCTGTTCCAATATTTTTAATGTCATTAAATAAATCTTTATTTATTTGAGCAACAAGTATATTATTATCTTTTAAATATTGTTTATTCATATGTTGTCTTATTTTTGACCAACCTTCTTTTGCCATATTACATGGACCGCAGCCATCCATATATAAAAAAAGAAATACTTGTTTACCATCTTCTAAATGTTTTTTAAAAACTTCCATATTTTTTTTATTATCATCTGTATCTAAATCGGCAATAGAAGGCAAAAATATCATTTCTTATAAAATATAAATAGAAAATAATAATAATAAATTTATAAAGTTTTCATAAAGTTTTCATAAATTTATTGTAAATTTTATCACATACTAATATATATGTATTATACCATTCTAATTTTAATCGTATTTTTAGTAGGTTTATATGTTTATACAAATTATGGAACAAATACAATAATGGAAGGTTTAACTAATAATAATGGTCAAGTTCGTTGTCCTGACATTTTAGTACAAAAAGGAATTAAATATTACTTATATAATTCTAAAGTTGCGAAAATTCCTGGAGTAAATCCGGTAGAATTTCAAAATTTAGAACAATATGTTGAATTTATGGATTGGCAACGAAGCCAAGGAATACGTTGTCCTATTTTATATTTACAACATAGTTATGACGCACAAGGAAATGCTGTTTATAAAGTTCGTCCAAGTCCAGATGATTTACAGGGCGGATTGCCCCCAGCTCTTCCTTATGTAAATCCAAATCCAACATTATTAATGGATGCTGCAAGAAATGATAAACCATATAATCAAAATCAACCTCCTGGTTATGATCAATCATCTCAATATGTTGGAGCAACAACTCCATTAGATACAATGAATCAACAAGATGAAAATTTGCTTTTTAGTCCTGATCCAATGAAAGACAATTGGGGTGGCCAAAAATATACCCAATCGTTAGTTGATAATGGTTATTATAAAGGTAACGAAGTGGATATTTATGTGCCTTAAATCAGTCAATAAATTTTATACTCCGTCAATAAATTTCATTACTGTATTTAAACTTATTTTACCTTCTTGTAAAATATTAAGTTTTGACATTAAACTTATAATATTTGCTTCTGTTAATGCTGTCTTATCTACACTCATTATTTTCTGTAACATTAGTGCACTTATATAATCATCTAATTGTATAATTACATTTTCATAATTTGCTCTATAATTTTCAAAATGAAAATCATCTTTCATCTTTGTATATAATTTTTTAATTTCATCCGAATATAATTGAGCGCCTGAAGCAATATTTTGCGTTAAAGCTTGTCCGGATACAGCTGGGTCTATTGTTGGCGTTGTTGTTGTAATTGGGTTTTCAAGACCTTCTAATAAATACATACTTGAATTTTTAGGCATCATAAAATAATAAATTAAAAATGCTAAAATAGCAATGATTACAACTATTTTTAAAAACTCCTGATTCATTTATATTATTATGCTATTATTTTATTTGAATAATAACATTTTTATTTTCTATTACTGGATTTGTAAATAGGCAGTAATATTATTTATAGCCGTTTTATTAATTTTACGTGATTGTCCTTTCGCATTTATATAACTAATATTTTGAAGACATAATTTATCTTCTTTTATTTTTTCTATTAATTTTTGAATTGTTTTAAACTGCTCCATAATAGCTATTGCGGTAGTTGAACTAATTCCAGGAATTTGACATAGCATAATCTCTCCAATATTATTTGGCGTAATATTTTCTTTCTTCACTTTTTTAACTACATTACAATAATTTTCTGGTGTGTCATTATCTGAATTATCTGGACTTGATTGTATGCTAGCGTTTTCTAAACTTGTATGGGACATTTGATTTAAATAATATTGTTTCTTACCCTCTAAATCTGATTTATTTATTTTGTATGCCATGTTACAAATAATTAATGCTGACTCATCTATATTTAAACTACGCATAACAGAAAATCCTTTATAATAATTGAGAGAAACCATAGCAGAATACAATGTCATTTTTTCCATACGGTCTTTAAAAATATTAAATTTATTTACATCACCTTCTACTAAATATAATATATTATGATTATGGATCGGTGATCCATTTAAACGATATGATTGTTCTTCATACCGACCATCTTTAATACTTGCTGCTAAATCTCGTAGATTTTTTCTCTCAATAATTACTTTTTCTTCTTCATTTTTACAAAGAATTATATCTCCAATAGGTAAATTTTCTACAACTATAGTAATATCTTTATAAGATGGACTTATTTCCAAAAAGTATTTACATGAACGAATTAAATCGGTCTCTCTATTGTCAATTTTAATAATCATATAATCATATAATAATTTAGTTATTAAATGATTTTTTTTGTAAATATTTTAATTATAATTATAATTATGCTTATATAAAATATAGCATTTATATAATAAAATAAAAATAGCGTTTAACCCAACATACCAGAGTGAGTAACAGCATAAGAACCACGACGATATTGAAGTGGAGCTCGTGTTGTATTTCTTAATATAAATGCTAAACTTGGTTGACTCTGTGGAGCTCTCCAACTATAACTTTGTCCTACATTATACAAACCCATGTAAACATTTCCTCCCCATGTACCTGCCTTTTTAACACCTCCTACAGATCCTCCACTTTGTCCAGTACGATTAGTAATTGTTTCTACGTGAGCAGTTCCTCCATGTCCAACTATTAAAGTCATTATATATACCCTTAATATTTTTTTTTTTAAAATTCTTTTATTTGAATTTTTATTTGAATTTTTATTTGAATTTTTATTTGAATTCTTTTAACTAAATAAACTAAATAAAATAATATAAAAACAAAATGTGAATATATTATAAATAGAACTATGGATAAAGGTTTGAACGATGATATTGAGAAAAGTTTATTACATGATGATGATATTATAAAGAGTGAAGATGGTTTAATATTTAATCCTTATAATCCATTAAATGTGGAGATTACATTAAATGATATTCAATGTATTCTCTCTAAATACGGTATACCTGAAACAGTAAATAATATTAATTTGTATAAACGCGCGTTTGTTCATCGTTCTTATACTAAAAGACCTAATTTAGAAAATATATTACAAAATATTACTATTGTTGAAAAACCGGATGATTGTCTATCTTTACACACAAAATCAAATGAACGACTAGAATTTTTAGGTGATGGCGTTCTTGAATTAGTAACGAAATATTATTTATATAGAAGATTTCCTAAAGAGAATGAAGGATTTATGACAGAAAAAAAAATCGCGATTGTTAAAAATGAAGCAATTGGAAAAATCGCATTAGAAATGAAATTGAATAAGTGGTTAATTATTTCTAAACACGCTGAAGAAAAGAAAATACGGACTAATTTAAAAAAATTAGGATGTCTTTTTGAATCATTTGTCGGCGCCCTGTTCTTGGATTTTAATAAAATTAATATTAAAGATGATGATAAATGGTTTGAAAATATTTTTACAACTGGACCTGGATTTCAAATGGCCCAAAAATTTATTGAAAATATTTTTGAAAAACATATAGACTGGATAGCACTTATTCAAAATGATGATAATTATAAAAATATTCTTCAAGTAAAAATACAGAAGGAATTTAAAGTAACGCCACATTATTTAGAAATTGAACATGACCCTGAAAACGGTTATAAAATGGGCGTTTATTTATGCATAGGACAACCTATTCACTCTATTAATTTATTAAATGCTTCTCCAATAGAAGATATAAAGACGTTTAGTAAAATTCAATCCTTACTTATTAATTATGGTAAAGTATTAATATTTTTAGGGGAAGGGCAACATAAAATTAAACGCAAAGCGGAACAAATCGCGTGTAGTGAAGCATTATATAAAATAGAAAAATATTCTACTTTGTAAAATATATAAATTTTATATATTTAATAAATATAAGGTAATGAGTGCTTTAGAAAAACTCAAGGAACAATTAAGAACAAAACCAAAATTAGAAGAGAAAATTGTGAAACATATTGATGTTGTTGTACCAATTCCTAATAAACCAGAAGAAGTTATATTATCTGCTATCACAATTAATGATAAAAGAGCGAATTCTAAATTTAATATGGCGGATTTAACAAAAAAAATGAAGGATCAAAAACTTACAAAACTTATTGTTTCACCACTTATTGAAGCTGAACAAAACATTAGTATTGTAGAACCACTTACTGTTCCTATTAAAAAGAAATCTAAAAAATTGACTGGATCAAGATTACTAGTTTTACAAGAAGAAGGTGTCTCTATTATGCCTAGGCCTGAGCTTGGGCCAGGTCCTGGTCCTGATTTAGAAAAAGCAGAATTAATTGGTGAAGAACAAGAACAAGAAAAAGACATCGGCATTGAAGAATCCGAAATAAAAATAAAAGTTTCCAGACCACGTAAGAGTTCAAAATTACCAAAGGGTGTATCTATTTTACCACCAGAAGCATGGGTCCAATTTGGCGACACACCTTTAACAGAACGCTTACCTGAAAAAAAGCAACAAGTGAATTACAAAGTGAGCAGTTATTATATGAATAATCGTGAGATATTTGTTAACTTTATTAATTCAATTTTTGAACCATATCGTGATCAAGTATTGGATGAATCTCAACAATTATCATGCGACGATTTAAATAAAGATGATAATGATTACTCACTTTTAACACATCAAAATTTAATTCGTGATTATATTAATTTATATACTCCATATCGTGGATTATTATTATATCATGGATTAGGTGCCGGTAAAACACTTGGTTCTATTGCTATTGCGGAAGGTATGAAAAGTGAAAAAAAAGTATATGTATTAACTCCTGCTTCTTTAGAAGACAATTATCGTCTTGAATTAAAGAAGGCAGGCAATCCGTTATATAAAATGAATCAATGTTGGGAATGGATTAGTACGACTAAACGACCAGAAGTCGCTGATACTTTATCAAGTATATTAAGTTTACCATTAGAATATATTCATGCGAAAAAAGGCGCATGGCTTGTTAATATTAAAAAACCAGCAAATTGTAATGATGAAAAATCAAAGACGCCTGCTCAAAAGCAACAAGAACAAAATAGTTTAAATGAACAAATAGATAAAATGATTGAAACTAAGTATCATTTCATTCATTATAATGGTTTAAGGAGAGATAAATTACGTAGAATGACAAATAATTTTGAGAATAATATTTTTGACGACTCTGTAGTAATAATTGATGAAGCACATAATTTAATTAGTAGAATTGTAAATAAAATATCAAAAGAAAAAGATATTTCAATGGATAAAACAGGAAAGCGAGAGAAAGTAAATATTTCAATTGCGCTTGTTTTATATGAGATGTTATTAACAGCACAAAATGCTCGTATTATATTATTAACTGGTACGCCTATTATTAATTATCCGAATGAAATTGGAATACTTTTTAATATTTTACGAGGATATATCAAGACATGGGAAATCCCACTTGATATTAAATCTTCACAAAGCATCAGTAAAGAAATACTTCAAGATATTTTTAAAAGAGAGAAAATATTAGATTATATGGATTATTCTGCTTCTACAAAACAATTGATGATTACTCGTAATCCTTTTGGATTTGAAAATAAAGAGAAAAAAGAATCTGGTTATCATGGCGTTACAAATGAAAAGAAAACACGAAAGGGAGACCGTGGTGAAGTAGTTGTACAAGAACGTGGAATAATTAGTGATATTGATTTTGAGAAAAGAATTATTCATATTTTGAGAGATAATGGTATTGACGTATTTCCTACAGGAATACGAGTACATATGTATAAAGCTCTACCAGATAAGTTAGATGAATTTTCTAATTGGTTTATTGAATCTGGCACTATGAATATTAAAAACTCTGATTTATTTCAAAAACGTATTATGGGACTAGCCTCTTATTTTAGAAGTGCACAAGAATCATTGTTACCTGCTTATGAAAAAGTAGATAATTATCACGTAGTTAAAATTCCAATGAGTGATTATCAATTTGCGGTTTATGAAGCAGCACGTGCACAGGAACGAAAACAAGAAACTTCAACTAAAAAGAAAAAAGGAAAGGTAGATGAAAATGGAATATTCCAAGAGCCTACATCTACTTATCGTATTTTTTCACGTTTATATTGTAATTTTGTCATGCCTAAAGCAATTGGACGACCTTTGCCAAAAGAGGATCGTGAAGTAAAAGAAAAAACAGCATCCTCAAAATCTTTATCAGAAGAACGTGATGGCGGCGTAGAAGAATCTAAAATTAGTATTGAACCAGAGGAAGGTTTAGATGATTTTTATGGCGAAGTAATTAAAAATGCGGACAAAATTCAAAATGAAGATGATGACCGTGAAGATGAAATGGAAGGTGATGAAATTATGGATAAATTAGGCGATTCTACTTACGATAAACGTTTAAAAACTGCTATGGAAAAATTAAAAAGACATGGTCGTCAATATTTAAGTCCAGATGGTCTCTCCACTTATAGTCCTAAATACTTAAGTATATTGGAAAATATTGAAGATCCTGCTCATATTGGTCTTCATTTAGTATATAGTCAATTTCGCACATTAGAAGGTATTGGTATTTTTAAATTAGTATTAGAACAAAACGGATTTGCTCAATTTAAAGTAAAAAAAAATGCTGGTGGTTCTTGGGAAATAGATATATCAGAAGAAGATAGAGGTAAACCTACTTTTGCTTTATATACTGGAACAGAAACTAAAGAAGAAAAAGAAATTATTCGTAAGATTTATAATGGTTTATGGAAAGAATTACCACCATCTTTATCTAGTGAATTACGTCAAATTGCTCATAATAATAATACTGGAGAAATAATTAAAATATTAATGATTACTGCTTCTGGTTCGGAAGGTATTAACTTACGTAACACACGTTATGTTCATATTATGGAACCTTATTGGCATCCTGTACGTTCAGAACAAGTCATTGGTCGTGCACGTCGTATTTGTAGTCATAAAGATTTACCACCTGCTTTACAAACAGTAGAAGTATTTATGTATTTAATGTCTTTTTCTAAAGAACAATTATTAAGTGATGCTTCTATTGAATTAAAAGTAAAAGATTTAAGTAAAAAGGAATATCAATTAAATCCAGATAATCCAAAATTAGTTAAAATACCATTTACTAGTGATGAAGCTCTTTTTGAAATATCTATGATTAAAGAAGAAGTATCTAATCAATTGATTAAAGCCATTAAAGAAGCGTCTATTGATTGTGCTATTTATTCAAAATCAGGAAATAAAGAGCAGTTACATTGTTTACAATTTGGTGAGCCTAGTCCTAATTCTTTTTCATATAATCCATCGTTGAAAAATGACCAACCAGATAGTGTTGCGAAAATTAATAAAAAAGCATTAGAATGGACTGGTAAAGAAGTCAAATTATTAGGTAAAACTTATATTTATAGAAAAATAGATAGTACGCGTGGAAATATTTATGATTTAGATAGTTATAAGCAGGCATTAGCTGTTCCAGGAGTAGATCCTGTATTAATTGGCACATTAGAAAAACAATCAAATGGCGAATTGAAATTTAATAAAATTTAATATTATTTATCCAATATTTGTAAAAGCTTATCTACTTTTGATGTCAAATCCGCAATTTTAAAATTTATTTTATCAAATTCATATTTATATTTACGTATATCATCCATTTGTAAATTATTTTGGTCTTCTTCACTTTTCTCTCTAGGTCTCATTTTTAATTTTGAAAAAATACTTTGTTTTTCTGATGGTTCTTCTTTAATATTAAATTGTATGTTGTTGTTGTTGTTGTTGTTGTTATAATTCATATTATCTGTTATATCTCTTATATCTATATTATCTATATTATCTATATTATCTATAACATTATTATTATCTGCCCAACTAACATTTTTTTTATCAAATAAATCAATTACTTGTTCTATTTGAGGTAATTCTTCAGCGCCTATTTTAATAAATTTTACTTCATTCATACTTTTATTGTATTCTGGTCTATTTACTGATTGATTTTCTGATTTATAACCCTGTTTTTCACTATTTAATGATGTTTCCTGGCTTTTCAAAAAAGTGCTTGCTTGATTTTTATCTATATTTTGTTGTATTTGTTCTATATCAAAATTTCGTTGTGCTAATGTTTTTGCTATTAAACTTTCCATTTCACTAATTGGTTCATCTAAATTATCATTAAATTTAGGTTTTTCTGGCACTTGTAATGTCATCATATTTGAAAATTCGGATTGTTTTTGTTGAAATTGTTTTTCAATTTCAGTCATTCTAGAAGTTTGAATGTCTTCTGCTGTTACGCGTTGTTGTTGTTGTTGTTGTTGAATAGGAACAGTTTTTCGTAAAGTTTCATTTCTATCTATCACAGTTGATATAAATTTTTTATTCATATTCATTAGATTTTTATGTTGTGTCTTTTCTTTTTGAAAAAAATGTCTTATATTGTTGATAAATTGTTTTTGTATTTCATCACATTGTTCTGTTGTTTTATTTTTTAATAAATCTCCATCAGCGATCACTTCCCATATCATTTCTACATTTTCTTTACTTAAAAAATTATCTATTTCTTTGTTCATTTACGTATATAACTAATAATTAAATATTATTTATATACTTTTATTGTATTTTTATTGTATTTTTATTGTATTTCTGCGTCTCTTACAATTCCTCATTAAAATATATTTTTCTAAATTTTTGAATATACTCATCTTTCAAGATATGTGTTTTTAAATAATGCGCATTAATCTTATCATCTAACATATGAATTATAAAATATAAACTATAAACGCCACATTCTGTATTCCCATATTGATGTTCTACTGGATAATTCTGATCAAAAGTAAAATTAATTTTATTTCTCATTTGTGCACCTTGTTTTTTGACCATATTTACAAATTTTATTATTTGTGCTGGTATTTTATCTCCTGCGCTATCAAAAAAGTATATAAGACCTTTCTTTATATTAATAAAAAGCGAAACCCAATGTGAACCTCCTTTATCATGTGGGTCTAAATTAAATATTATTCCTATTTTATTTTTTCCATCTTTTATTTGATTATCTAAATTAAAATGACACAATTCTTCCCACACACATTCACCATATAATTTATGTGTGTCATAATCTATTGGTGATGGTCCAATAAATTCAAAACACTTATAAGTATCTTCATATTGTTTCATTACATTCATAATATCTAAACTAGATAACCATTCATTTGGATTTTTCTTCCATTCTTTTGGTGATACCGGAGCAAATGATGTTTCCAACTCTTTATTCAATTTACCTTCTACAAAATTCTGCTTTAACCAACACGATTCCTTATTACATATATTTTTCATATTAATTTTCATTATTTCCCAAATTTCTTTCGGATCATTAGTATTAATAGAAACGTCAGGATGTCTTGCGTTCCATAAATCACGTAATTTATAAATAGCATCATCTGTTAAACAGCTATATCCTTTTTTCTTTGTTTTTGGACTACACTGTAACTTAATTAAATGCTGATATTTTTTTTTGAATGTTTTTACTATGTGATGATTTGTCTTTGTTTTTTTTGTTTTTTTATAAATGTTTTGTTTATTTCCATTTTTTTTATTTTTTCGTGTTATTTTCATTCTCATCTTCATTCTCATATTTATTAGTGATATTTTTCTTTTTACGAATACCTTTATTCTTTAAATTAGGGTCTTTTAAATTAATATCTTTTTGTTTTGGCGTAATTGGCACAATAGTAGGTGGTTGATTTTTAATAGTTACAAAATTATTTAATAGGGTGGGCGGATTTGTTATTTTGATAGAACGCATCATTAATTTATTTGCGTCTTCTGTACTTCCTACATTTTCTATATTTATTTCATTCTTTATATCTATATCTAAACCTATATAATCTTCTTGTATTATATCAGTTTTATCTAAAATTTTAAAAAAATGAATACAAGATTTAACATAATTTTCAAAATTCATTTTTATGTCTGACATTAATACTTCTGGGTTTTCATTATTGAGCAATTGTTTTGTTAAATCAAATATCCGTCTTCTATAAAATTTTTTATCTTTTTTATTATTATCTTTTACTATTAGATTTTTTTGATCTAAATATTTCGCAAATTGTTCTTTGCTCATAAAACATTCTAATGTTATCTTTGAAATATATTCTGGTTCTTCTATCATTTGATATTATGATTTCATAATATTAAATTTTATTGTTCTAAACCTTTATTTATTTTGTTGATTTTGTTGATTTTGTTTATTGATTTGTTTGTTTGCCGGTTAAATTACGAATTTGTTGTCTTGTATAATTATTAAATAATCCATTTCCAACATTTTCTGGATTTGGGTTAAATGAATTAAATTTTTCTTCTTTAAATAGGGTTTGAAATGGTTGTAAATGTTTTGCTCTTTGACTATCTTGATTTTGATTATTAAAACTATATTGATATAAGTCACTTGTACTATTTGGTACATAAACAGATTGACTAGAGCTTTGTAACGCATATATTTGATTTCTTAACTCAGATTCTGTATTAATAGCAGAGGCGAATCCAGACCAAGGAGCTTGAGCATTTCCAGGATTAAATACTTTTTCTGGACTATATACAGGCATTTGTTCCATTGGAACTCTTGTTGGTGCTCTTGGATCTACAATAGGCATAATAGAATACTTTGTCATTACTGGTCTCACATTTAAATATGGTTGTAGAAATTGGGATGGGACATTACGGTCATATAATCTTTGATTTGTGGTATTTTGTATTTTTGAACTAGGTTCATATTTATAATAACTATCACTTAATAATTGAGGTTCTATTGCCATTAATATACTAGAATATTTTTATATTTTTATATTTTTGTATTTTGTAAATTGTATATTTATATATAATATATAATATAATGAATACTTTTTCTTCTCTTCAAAATAATATATTTAATGTAGTTATTGTATTGACTTATATTTTATATATTGTAATTACGTTAGGATTTACTAAATATGCTCCTAAATATTTAGAAACTCTAGACTACTATGTTAAAATATATGTTAGTTTATTTTTAATATGGAGATTTAATGGATTCCGAAAAATACATTTTAATGATTTAGATGCGAAAATTGCGTTTAATGCTGGAATATTTTTATTAATGACCACAGCATTAAACGGTATTATATTAAATTATTATGATAAATTTAAGAGTATTATTCAAAAGATTTCAATCTTTAACTTATCTTTTTCTTGATATTCTTGTCTTTCTAGATTTTCTAGATTTTTTTGTCTTTTTTGTCTTTTTTGTCTTTCTAGTTTTTTTTGTCTTTCTTTTACCTCCCTCAATAATATCAAACAAACGCATATCTAATGGCTTACGATCTAAATCTGTTTCAGAAGTATCATCTAGTTTGTAAAATATTAAGGGTATTTTTCCAGTTTTGTTTGTATTGCCTTCTATGTATGGTTCAAAAGTTGTTATGTAATAATTTATATCATCTGATAATCTGTCACCGTCAATAATACTAATAATACGATTGTCAAGATCTTGAGGATCGCATATTTGTACGTCCTGTCCATATCGTTGTTGTAAATAATTTTTTATTTGAGATAATGTCACATTTTCAGGTAAGTCCATTACAATAACTTCTGTTGTTGAAAGTAAATTTAATCCTATTTTGATTGTTGCCATTTATAATATATTAATATTTATTTCTTAATTTTCTAGATTTTTTCGTCTTTCTAGATTTTTTTGTCTTTCTTGTTTTTTTATTCCTTTTTGATTTTGTTGTATTTTTATTCCTTCTTATCTTTTTTTTGCCGCCTAATTCCATAGAATTATCAATTTTTTTTTGTAATTCTTCATCATCATCAACATCGTCTTCCATTAATGCTGCCAATGTATCTGGGTCTAAATCATCTTCACCCAATTCAGAATCATCCCATTCTTTTGTGCCAGGAGGTCCGTCTACAAATGATAATTCATCATTTTCAGCATTAGCTTTAACATTAAAATTATTGTAAAATAGTATTTCTATTCCTTTTTCAAGTGATTTATTACGAGTAAAATAAAATGTTGGATTCATAGTTAAATTATATTCATTTATTAACGTTATTAATTTTTTTTTACTATCTATTTTTTTCAATATTATATTTTCTTCATCCGAATCATGTATTTTAACTAATATACTATATTCTATTTTTGGTTTTTTCCATTTAGTTGGTTTAGGCCATATATTATATTGTTTATTTAACGCAATCATAATTAAATCCATATCTCCATTATACATTTGTAAAAACATTCTTTTCTGAGTTGGAGAATCTATATCTACGAATTCTATATTTATGAGTTGCATAGCCATAAATCGTTGTGCCATAATATATTATAATAATATTTAATCTTTTAACCGTTGCGTTTTATTTTTATATATTTTATTTTTCTTTGTTTTATTCATATTATCAAATTTTATACAAGGGTAAATTCCTTGATTGTTAAAAAAACTCTCTATATGATTCATTATTTGCTTTGATATAATTTTATCAATATCATATTCTGTCATTGATTTTGTTTTATTATGACAACTATTTTTAATTAATTGTTCTTTTATATAATCAATACATTTTGAAATATTTGTCCCCTTTATATATTTTTCTAAAATACTGGTTTTTTTAATACGATTTATAATAGTATCTATGCTTAAACAATAAATATATGGTTTGACTTTAATATAATACACATTATCATGATGCATCTCTGAAAAATAAGTATCGTCTATAAAACATATTTGTGTGTTATTCGGTATTTTAGAACAATTAATCAAGTCTTTATGTGTCTTGTTATGGGTTGAACGACAGAATTCTACATTTTTACCATTTATTTTAAATGCGCATATTATTTGGTCAAAAATATCAGATTTCATTTTATTTTCAAAATATTTTTTGATTATGTAAACCCAATTTTTATGTCGTTTATTGTTTGTATAAATCATTACATGCTTACATTTTTTATTTGATTTTTTATTTATTAAATATTGTAATATTGATTCTATATTCGGACGTATATATTCAGGAAATTCATTTAATAATTTATTAAAATCATCTTGCATGAGCTGTGTGTTTGATTTTTCATTTTTTAAAAAAGTATTTATTGAATCCCATATAATACATAACTGTGTAAAATGTCCTAGCGTTTCGTCTAAATCAAATACTACAATTTTGCTCTCTAGCATTACTATAACAATATATTTTAAAAAGAAACAATTAAATTATTATTTCTTTTTTATTTTAGGATTTAGAGTTTACAAATAAAAGATTTATATCATAAAATAAATAAAATAACTACATAATATATAATAGCATGTCTTATAAATTATCAAATACCGATTATAAAAAAATATTAGAATATTATGGAGAACCTGTTCCTACAAACAACACATTATTACAGAAAAACGCAGAAGATATTATGGCATTAAAATTGTGTTCATGTATTAAAAAAGTTGGTGCGTCAAATTCAATAAAAGAAGCTCGTTCTATTGGAATCTGTACTAAAACTATTTTTAAAAGAAAAGGATTAAAACGTACTACATTTACGTGTAAGAAAAAGAAAGATAAAAGTCAGCAAATGAATTTGACTAAAATTAGTAAAAAAAGTATTTCAATTGGAAGCAAAACGAAAAAAAATGTCACAAGTAAAAAGTAAAATAAATACTTGTGTATTACTTGGATAAATGGTCTAAAGCACTTAATAAAACATGCTCTTGGTCTGTTATTTTTTGAAAAATTAAATTCTCTTCTAATTTGAATTGATGATGTCTATTCATAAAATTTTTACAAAGAACATAGACTCCATTATCAGTTACTTTAAAATCACAAAAAATAGACCCTTTTGTTAATTCTATTTTCTTTGGATTTGAAATGGGAATCCAACGAATAAAAGCACCATAGGTTAATTCATTCATTCCATCTACATATCTATAATATTTGAGTTTTTTTAGGACATCTAATAGTTGATTACGAGAGAAACCCAGTTCTTTAAGTATATCTAATTTTATATTTATTATTTTATCATTTGTTAAATCTAATAAATGGGAATTACCATCATTTTCTAATGCTTTTAATAATTTATCTACATCCATATTTAATATTAATATTTAATATAATATTAAATTTTTATATTTATATTTTATGCGTATATATTATAAATGGTTAAATATTTAAGAAAAACTAAAAAGTACGGCAAAGCTAAAAAATCCAAAATAGCAAAAACTAAGAAAACGAAAAGAACACAAAGACATCATAAAAAATATAGTACACGAAAAAGTAAAGGTGGAATGGAAGGAGAAAGAAGAAAAAGAAGATTTGATGATGTAGAAGATGAAGATGTTGATGTTCTAGCAGGTCAATTTGCTGCTGTTGGAGTTCAACCAGAAGCACTACGAGAACGACAAGTCGCAAAAAAAAGTAGAAGTAGAAGGGAACAAATAGCCGCGGAAGAACAAGAACAGGAACAACCAGTTCAACACCATGGTGTAGCATTAGGAAATGAAATGGATGATGAACACGAATTAGCTGCCGATCCTGAGGAACTTAATTTTGAAGTTATGGGTTTACATGATACAGATTAAATATTATTATATAAAATATTAATATTTAATTTGATTATTTAATTTGATTATTTACACTTTTACACATTTAAAACGCCTAATTTATGTAATCAAAACTATTTTCTTTGAAAAAAATAAAATCGTTAATATAAAAGTTAAACACTTTTTCTCTTATGTCTTTATTATAAAAATAATTTATATCAATATTGTAATCTATATAATCATCTATATGTAAATCATATACATAGTTATTATAATAATTTTCTACATTTATATTTAATAATCTTTCGTGTCCTTGTTTTTTATTTAAAATATATTCAGGTATTTTTTTATTATACAATTGTTCTACGTATTCATAATCAATTTGAACAATATCGTAAAATTTAATAATTTTTGAATGAAGTATTTTTTTATCAAATTTTTCGGTTGTCTGTGGCGTAAAGTGATGACAATCTATTGTTTTCCAGTCACAATTTATAAGTTTATCTACAAATTGAGAAAATGATAAAACGGAATCTTTCCATAAATATCTATATTGTCCCTTTTTTTTGTATTTATCTAAAAATCCTGATATAATTCTTTTATAAGGATTTCTAATAAATATTATTGTTATATAATTTTCAATGTTATTAGGCAGTTCATTATTATCTTTTGGTGTATGTATTGAATTTTCTAAATTAGATGTTTGTAAAAACCAAAATATATTTTTAATATGACTACACCCACATTTAGCACTCCAACCAAATATGATTTTTTTATTAGTGTCGACTAAAAAATACATTATATATATAATATATAATGTATTTTTTAAATCGGCGTTTTAAATGTCCAAAGGTGTAAAAGATTATATTATTAATATTAATTTAAATAATTATGTAGATGATGATATTGTAAATGAAACAAATAATTATTATAAAATTATTAAAACATATAAATGTGTTTTTGATTTAGTAAAATAATCGGCGTTTTAAATGTGTAAAGGTGTAAAGGTGTAAAGGTGTAAAGGTGTAAAGGTGTAAAGGTGTAATTTGATTATTAAATTTTAATTTGTTGCGTTAAAATCCGCCACCAAAGGCGGAACCAAAAGCACTTCCTCCAGCATTTGCTGCCATTGGTTCAAAACCACCCATTTGAAATCCTTCTCCTGGCGTTGCTGCTCCAGGCATTGGCGTTGGTGTATTTTGATACATTGCATTATAATCTGGTGTACTTTGAGTTGTAGGTACTACTGGTAAATTACTTATCATTGTTGAACTACCACCATTTCCTCCATAAAGAGATTGTCCAATGGCATCCATTTGTGAATTTTGATTTTGTCCTTGATTTTGTCCTGAAATAGGTTGACTTATTTTGACATTTCCTCTACCTTTTCCTTTTGATTTTTTTTTATTATCTGATGATGTTCCATCCCATAATTCTGATAATCTATCTGTTAATATTCCAACTTTTTCTCCTAATTTTGTTTGAAGACTTAAAGTTATCATTAATACTGCTAAAATTATATATGTTACATTAAATTCCGGATATTTTATTCCGCTATATGTTGGAACAAATGTAATTATTCTATTTATTAACATTAATCCTAAAAATATGACTAATACTTGAACTATTACTTCTGCTAAAATCTCAAATGTTCCTTTTTCTTCATCTGCTTCTGGAACATATTTTTGACTTAGTTTATTTAATATTACAATTGGTATAATTGCTAATAATGAATATTGAACAATATTTAACATCTCTGATTTTGAATCTTCATTAAAACTAAAAACATGTTTAAAAAAACTTGTTGTTGATGATGATGCTCCTTTTAAATTATCTAAGCTTTCCATATGTTTTATAAAAAGAAATTAAAATTAATTGAAATTAAATAAAGTATTCAAATTAATTTTTCTTATAAAAGATATAAAAGCTAAATCTTATATTATTAAAATAATGAATATAACAAATACAAATACAACAAATATGTTAAACAAAGAAGAACATCAATATATTGATTTAATTCGTAACATTTTAGAAAAAGGCTCTCTAGAAAAAGGTAGGAATGGCAATATATTATCTATTTTTGGCTCAGCTATGCGTTTTTCACTTGAAAACAATCAGATTCCTATTTTAACTTCTAAAAAGGTTGCATGGAAAACTTGTTTAAAAGAGTTATTATGGTTTATTAGTGGCAGTACAAACAATTCTATTCTTCAATCTCAAAATGTTCATATTTGGGATGCAAATGGGTCGCGTGAATTTTTAGATGAACAAGGATTACATGAATTAGAAGAAAATGATTTGGGACCTGTTTATGGTCACCAATGGCGTCATTTTAATGCTCCTTATACTAATTGTCATGCGGATTATGCTGGAAAAGGGGTTGATCAGTTACAGAATATAATTGATGCGTTAAAAGATCCAAAAAGGCAAAATTCACGGCGTTTAATTATGAGTGCATGGAATCCTTGTCAACTTAAAGAAATGGCGCTTCCACCTTGTCATGTGTTATGTCAATTTAATGTGAGTCATGGCAACAAATTATCTTGTTCGCTCTATCAAAGAAGCGTTGATACTATTTTAGGTCAGCCATTTAATATAGCCTCATATAGTTTATTAACACATTTATTAGCAAAACATTGTGGATTAGAAGCTTATGAATTTGTTTATTTTAAAGGAAATTGTCATATTTATGAAGACCATATTGAAGGCTCAAAATTACAAATTACTAGAGAACCATTTCCTTTTCCAACAGTCTCCATAAAACAAATAAGAGATAATATAAATGATTATATAGTAGAAGATTTTGAACTTCATAATTATCAACATCATGAGGCGATTAAATTTAAAATGGTAGCATAATTTAATTATTATATTACACCGACCAAAAAGAAAAATGAGACAAACTTTTTTATAAAAAAATAAAAATTTTGTTATTCTCCTTTTTAATAGTGTAAAAGCACCCTAAAGGGCATTAGACTATTTCACAATTACATTTCTGTAATGGTTAGTCTATTTTATTGGAACTTGTATTCTCTTCTATACTTTTCAGGTCTTTCTCCTGTTTCCATATAAGATTTGAATACTTTTTGGATATTCTTACATCCGTTCTTATCACGATTGATACACCCCTTCCTATTATTTTCCATTTTATATGTTAGGATAGAATGTATCTTCCGTTCTTTTTGTTTTGGGTCTTTCTTGAATTTCAAGCATAAATTTTCGCAAGGTTCTTCTGTTTTATAAGATAAACAAGAAGTTCTAAATTCATCTATATTATACACCTTAAAATGCTCTTGTAATTTCCTTTTTAATGTTAAGTTTGGTGTTGAAATAAAATTTCTCATTTGTTTTCCTATACTCCAATCTCCTATGATAATTATATGGTTTTTACTATATTTCTTCGCTATTTTATTCACCATATTATCTTCTGTTCGTTTCTTATTTATGTAAGAATACCATTTGTATTGACGAAATTGTACTTCTTGATATAACGGAACTAATGTTTTATTTGCTTTTATTTTTGCGGTTATGTATTCTTGAAACTTTTCTATATTACAGGTTTTAGAATTATATTTATTTAATCCTTCTTCTATTTCAGTTATTCCTATTCTGTCTTTGTAATTTTTCAGTAATGATTGATATTTTAATCTTTTTGTTTCTTTTAGATATTGTCTGTTTGTATAAGAAAAATGATTACCATCATCATCCATCATAGAAAATAAACTTCTTTTTCCTGGGTCAATAAAAATATGTTTCCCTTCCAACATTTCTTTTGGAACTTCATCAATATAATAAAATTCTGGATTTTCTTGTTTTTCTTCTTTCTTGGATTTTTTAGGTTTATCTTTATTTTCTAATCGTTTCTTTTTTTCTTGTTCCTTTTGTATAATTATCTTTTCCTTTTTGATTTTGTCCTTTTCTTCTTTGGTTAGTCTTTTTAATGCTTTCTTTCCTGCCTTCTTTCTATCTTTCTTTTCTTGTTCTTCCTCTACAAAATCATTATGTAAAAATCTTAAAGAAGTAGAAAATCCATCTGTAATAATAGTATAATCAAAAACATAACTCTTTATTTTTTGTGTTATATTGAAAAATGTATCCCAAATAAACTCTTTATTTTGTTCTAAACAATTATACAAATATCCTTTTGTTTTATTTTTTGGTTTTCCTTTATTTTTTCCTGATTGTATTTCTGTTGTTTCTTTAATCCAAACATCTAATAATTTTTGGTGTTTTTCAGTTTCTACAAATAATTCCACTAATGCTTTTGTATCTACTTGAATATGTCTTGGAATAGCGTTGGTTTGTATAGGAAAAAACTGGAAAGATTTTCTTTCTATTTTCTCTAATTCCAAACACATAAAAATCATATGTTTCAAATATTTATAAGGTGTAATTTTAATATCATAATAATAACTGGTTTCATATGTTTCAGGAACAATCTTATACCGATTTTCTTTTAACCAACTATGATATTTTTCATCACAAGTAAGAGTATTATTGAGTATATCATTTTTTACTAAATTGATTTCTTTGTAAAGTTGTTTTTTGAATTCTTTATTTTCCATTTTTTCTTGGTGAATATGTTTGAAATAACAATTTACAAAGCGTTTGATATAATCAAAAAATCGCATTTTAATATTATTTTCTATAGATGTAATCATAGTTGTAGAATAGTAATCTAAAATAGATGATAAATTACTACCATCTTCTAATTCAAATGTGTTTAGAATACGAAATTCTTGTAATAAAATAGCATTATTTCCTTTAGGTTTTTGTCCTGAAGATGATTTCGTTACTGACTTCATACACATAGAAATAGTATCTGTTGTAATTTCAGGTATTTCTTGGTTATTATGATACTTATGAAGAACCCATAATCGCAATAAAAAATATGTTTTACTGGTAATAGCATTTGTTCTAATAATTGCTTTTTGTAAGATTTCCATATTTTCCTTAACTTCTTTTTCTTTGTTGTCATAAATAATAGATGTAATAGGAAGTTTCAAACACCGATATTTATCAGGAGGTTCTTTTTTGGAAGTCATCCTATATAATTATAAAAGAATTTAATTTTAAATAGTTTTTCCGCAAAATTATTTATTCCTAAATATTTTTAGTAAAACAAAAATTTCATATTATAAATAAAAAATTGAAATACTTTTTCATTTATATTCTATATTCATAAAATAGTTAAGATTATTAAAAAATGTCCTGTTCTCGTAGTTCAAAAAGATACATATTTCAAGAAGCAATAGACCATTGCCGTTGGAAAAAGGTATTACGCAATAATGTTCTCGCAAAAACAGAATTCCAAGAACATAACTTACAACAATTTACAAGTAAAAGTTTCAATGAAATATTATTATTTGTATATAATATTTGTGATAAAGTTGAAGGTATTGGAATGCTTACTATTTATGATATAACTTCTGCTATATGTAGATATAATAAAATAAATATTGAAAAGATTTATATAATAGGTAAGGGTCCTAAAAGAGCAATTCGTTTGTTAGATGTAAAAGCAAAATCACAAAAAATAGAAAATATAAAATTAAACTATGTTGAAATTCCTGAAATATTAAAAGCATTTCAGGAAAAAAATTATGAAATAAATTTACAAATAAAAAATAGTAATAATGGAGATGATTTTGAAAGTTATATTTGTAATTGGCAAAAAGATAAATAAAATACTCTGTAAAAATAAAAATTTGGAACAATATGTTCCTCTTTTTTATTTTTCAATTATTTTTTCTTCTTGTTTCATCTTTTCTTTTCGTTTTTGATATGCTCTTTTCCTATATTCCTTTAATTTTTCAGGATTTTCTTCTTTTAATTTTTGTAAATAATTCGCACTATTTTCCATAACCTTTTCTTTATTTTTTTCATAATATTTTTTATGGTTTTTACCACAAGTATATATTTTTAATCTTTCTTCTAATTCATTTATACGTTGTTTTAACAACTCATTTTCTATTTTGTAATCTTCATTCATATTATTATATTATTATAACTAAATATTTTTAATATTTTTTATAAATATTTATTATGAAGCATCATACAGAAGATTATAAAGAAACTGCTGTAAAATATTATTTAGAAAATAAAGAAGATATGCGTAATACCTGTAAAATATTCAAGTGTAAATTTCAGTCATTAGCAAGATGGATTAAAACATACAAAAATAAAGGAAATATAAACAGAAAAACTCGTAAAAATCACAACCTCAAAATAACACCTGAAATTGAAAAATTTGTAAAAGATTATGTAAGAAAATACAATACAACGACTTTATGGGAATTATCAAAACTGGTAAATGAAAAATTCAAGGTTCATCTTACAGATATGAGTATTTATAATATTTTACACAAACATAAACTTACCAGAAAAAGATTACGAAGTAAGTATTATCCTGAAAAAAAAGAAGGTCAAGAAAAGGAAGATTTGGAAACCTTTTATAAAAAGTTAAACGATTTTGATTACAAAAGAACAATTTGTTTGGATGAAACCTCTATTTATTTGAATATGACACTTACCTATGGAAGAAGTAAAAGTGGAACAAGAGTAATCAAAAAGACAAATAAATATCCTTATAAACGCTTTAATTTATTGTGCGCTATAAGTGCTGATAAAGTGGTTGGTTGGAAATTGTATCCTGAAAGAAAAGGAGGAGTAAAAACTACAGACATTTTGGATTTTTATGACGAGTTTATTCAATCCAAATATAAAAATTATTTGGTAATAATGGATAATGCTGTTATTCATAAATCAAAACTAATAAGAGAAAAAATAGAATACGATAATAACAATTTGTTATATAGTGTTCCTTACCATCCAGAAACAAATAGTATAGAGGAATTTTTTAGTCAATTAAAACATTATATCAAAAAAGAAAGTCCAAATACTTACGAAGATATTTATAAGGTAATTTCAAATATTTTAGAGAAGAAAATAACAAAGGAACATCTAACAAATTACCTGAAACATAGTTATAAAATATACAAATCATAAATATATTTTGTCTCATTTTTCTTTTTGGTCGGTGTAATTATTATATTAATTATTATATTTAGGATAAATAATTTATCAAATGGGTGCGTAAAGTATTTAAAAACAAAATGTCTATTATTTTTATCAATGAGTGGAAATCGTGCTAATGCCGCTGCTATTAATAGACGCACTAATACACCGCAATCTAGTGTTGCACCACCTGGAGGGGCTAGACAAGTTCAACAACAAGGACAACGACAACAAACACAAGGACAGCAATTTCAAGGACAACAATTTCAGGGTCAAGGTCAAAGACAGGGACAACAAAGACAAGGTCAGCAAACACAAGGACAACAAATACCACAACCACAGGTTCAACCAAAAATGTCTATTTCAGATGCTATTGGATTATTGTCATTACGTTTAGGACGTGTTGAAACATATATTCAACAAATGCCTCCTCTTGATGAATTAAATATGGGAGTCTCTAGTAATGGAGGTTCTGAAGTAGGCGAAAATATGCGTGTTGTTGATGAAGCAGTATTTACTAATATTGTAGCACGTTTAGAAAAAATGGAACAAACACAACGAACTACTACTCAAACTGTAGTTCAACAATCAATGCCTTTACCATCTTTATCTCCAGTTTCAAATGAAAAGTATGATGAATTATTTATTTCCTTTGAATTATTGAAGGCAGAAACAGCACAATTAAAAGACTTATTACTATCTTTACAATCTTTTACAATGACAACAAATCAAAAATTATCTGATATTGTTTTTAGCAATGATATAAACGATATGAACGAAATGAACGAAATGAACGAAATAAATGGAATGAACGATATAAACGAACTAGTTGAAGGTAGTCAAATGCTTGATGGATTTAGTGATTTAGAGTTAAATATTCAAACAGACGATTCTGAAATTTTAACGACCAATATTGATTTGAAATCATTTGTAGAATCTTCTGTATAAATACATTATGTAAAAATTAACATAAAAAAATAAAATGATTATATAAATATAATTATTTTATGTTAAAACAAGAATGTGAACAACCTAACAAATGCTCTATTATTCAAAATAATTTTGTATTAGATGAAAAATTTAAATTAAAAAAATATATACAAATAAACTCGCAACTCACAACAGAAAATGTTAATAAAATAATAAGTGATTTATTTAATGGATTATGTTGTTCAAATAAAGACAATGAAATTATATTAGATTATCGCTATTTCAAAATTTTTATGAACTTTAAAAGTAGTCAATATAGTATTAATTCTAGTAGTAAAAGCGTAAGCAGTGCCACTACTAGTGAAATGATTGAAAATGATTATAATTTTGTTATTCAATATATTATTAACGCAATCAATAAAATATTATTAAATCAAAATTCAGTTGTTGTTCACGTATGTTTACAATCTTTAAATCTTACGGACATTGAGAAATATTATCAATTTATATGTAATTTTTCTCAACGATTAAAAACCACTTTCCCAGATAAATTGGAAAAATGTTTTATTTATAAAGCACCATTCATATTTTCACAACTTTTTTCTATTATATCCGCATTTGTTGATAAAAATACATTGTCTAAAATTCAATTAATTAAATAAAAAATAAAAAAATAAGAAAAAATAAGAAAAAATAAAAACAAAATATATTCAATTATAAAATATATTAAACTCATATTTACATATTAATTATATTATGCGATTAACTATAATTAATAAATCTAAAAAAGATATGTTTATTTCTTTGTTTCAACTTTTAAAAAATTGTACTTCTATCATTAGTATTATTTTTAATGATGACCATTTATACATTCAAGGAATGGACAAGTCTCATATTTGTTTATTTGATATTAAAATAATGGATTCATGGTTTTCATCTTATGAGCCTGTTGATACAGATCTAAATAAAATATGTATTGATACACATAGTTTATATAATGTTCTCTCTATCAATCAAGACCAACATTCTATTTCTCTTCATTTTGAAGGTGACCCTGAACATATTAATATTGATTTAATTAATGAAAGTATGGATTCTTCTAAGAAAAATGATTTTGATAAGTTTTTTAAATTACCCCTTACAGATATTGATATTGATTTATTAGGAATTCCTGAAGTTGATTATGATGCGGAATTTTCTATTTCTTCCAAGAAAATATGTGAAATCGCATCTCAATTATTATTGTTTGCTGATACTATGAATATTAATTGTAGCGAAGAAAAAATAGATTTAGGAAGCAGTGGAATTAATGGTGAAATGATGGTAAATATTCCGATTGATGATTTATCGGAATATTCTATTTCTGAAGGAGAGATTATTAGTTTATCGTATAGTTTAAATTATATACAGAAAATGTGTTTGACTACTAAATTATCTAGTGAAATTGAATTTAGTATTAGTGGACAATATCCTATGCGTATTAAATATAATTTAGGTGATAATAGTCAAGCTGTATTTTTTATTGCTCCAAAAATACAAGATGAATAAAATAAATTATTAAGTTAAATTATTAAGTTAAATTATTAGGTTACATTTTCATTCTTCTCTCTTTATCTTTCTCTTCTTCTTCACTCATAAATAAATATTCCTTACCTTCTATACACAAATCATCCCATGCGAATGATTGAATCATTTTTTCTTTTTCATTGTTCTGATTATTGCTACTATTATATCCTACCCAAACTCCAGCATTTCCACCTTCTTCTGACCATTCATCTTTAATCCAACAATTTGGATACTTATCTAATAAACCTTCTAACCATTCATAATCTGGATTCCATGGACTCCATATTTCAAATATAATTCCTCTTCTACCACATCTTATCATTCGTACAATTTCGTGATATTTTGGTTGTCCTTCTTTGTTTTCTTTATCTTTTTCTTCATCATTTTTTTCATCGTTTTCTTTTTCTTCATATTGTAATTCATTTTTTATCAAATTTTTTAATTCTTCTGTATATTCGTATTCTAAACATGTAATAGTCATGCGGTTCCAACAATCGTTTGGCATATAATATATATTCGTGTTTTATATTTAAGTTATTGTTTTTTCATAAATTATTGTTTTTTATAAATTTATATTCGCGTTTAATAAATATTTAAAAACTCCAAATATTTATTAGTTAAATACCTATGCTAAAATTATTCATTGCTTTTTTTATATTCTGTCTCGTTTTATTTATTTATCTTCATATTAATTTTCATTTAAAAACCAGCAACGATTTAGAAATATATGAAATTGAACAAGGTTCTAAAGATAAATTAGAAGAAATATGTGATCTTAGACAACCTGTTATCTTTGATTTTGAAAATGATAAAATTATTGAATATTCAAATAAAACTTATTTATTAGATAATTATCCTGCTTTTGAATTAAAAATACGAAACGCAAAAGATACTGATTATAGTTCTGAAATTTATATGCCATTGCCTATTCATTCTGCTGTTAAATTGATTAAAGAAGATACTACCTCTTCCTATTTTTCTGAAAATAATACGGATTTCCTACAAGAAACTGGTGTTATTAAATCATTTCAATATAATGATGAATTTTTACGACCATTAATGGTTTCTAATTGTAATTATGATATTATGATTGGTTCCCAAGATACTGTAACGCCTTTACGTTATGAATTAAATTATCGTAATTACTTTATTGTTACAGAAGGACAAGTACAAATTAAATTAACTCCACCTAAAAGTTCAAAATACTTATACACTAATTATGATTATGAAAATTTTGAATTTAGGTCGCCGATTAATGCTTGGAATCCTCAAAAACAATATATTATGGATTTTAATAAAATAAAATGTTTAGAAATAACATTGACAAAAGGAAAAACTTTACAAATACCTGCTTATTGGTGGTATAGTATTAAATTTTTAAAAGATTCTAGTATTTCATGTTTTCGTTATAGGACTTATATGAATAATGTGGCAATTACCCCTCATATTTCTATGTATGCTTTACAAATTCAAAATGTAAAGCGTAATACTGTTAAAAAAATGGACATTAATGAATTAAATCAACCGAAAATAGAGTCTGAAAAAAATACAGTGAGAGAAAATGATAATGAAGATGAAAATACAGAAGACAATAAAGAAAATAATAATGAAAATGACGAAAATAGCGAAAATAACGAAAATAATAAAAAAGATTCAATTGTCGCGATGTAATATTATAATTATTTTAATTTTTTATATTATGATTATACCTATTTCAGTAGCACCTTTATTGGCAGGTATATTTGCTAAAATGTATGATGATATTGAAGATAATCAATTGTTAAAATATTTTAAAAATCCGTTATTCATGGAATTACTGAAAGGATTTCATTATTTTTTATTTACATTAACATCTGTTTATGATCCATTATTTACTTATATAGTTGGGTTTGCTGTATTATTTAATTATATTGGTGATACAAATTGCTATTATAAGGATTATGAAAAAGCGTTAGGAATTGTCTTTTTATTTTTACCTTTATTTTTAGATAATTCAAAAGTAAAAGGATTTACATATAAACATATTTATTTATTTTTTTCATTTATTATTATTGGGTCAGTTTATTTAGAATCTAAATTATTAAAAGAAGAATATTCTATAAGAAAATTATTAATCAGATTTGTTGGAATTTTATGGATATATTTTGTATATTGTTATTTTTTAACTATTTCATTAAGCGTTTCACATGTACAGTTATATGTAATTGGTTATTTATTAATTTCTGTATTTGTTCAAATTTATTCATTATTTTTACAAGATTTTTTTATTGATAAAAATGATAAAAAAGATAAAAAGGATAAAAAAGATAAAAAAAATAAAAAGGATAAAAAAGATAAAAAAAATAAAAAGGATAAAAAAGATAAAAAAAATAAAAAGGATAAAAAAGATAAAAAAAATAAAAAGAAATGAAGATGAAGGTAGAATATAATTTTTACAATAAATTAAAATTATTATATAAAAATTTGACTGTATTTTCAGCCGCTAATTGACCACCTCCATTATTATATTGGTATGAATTGTTTTGATCAGAAATTCCAGTTAATGTTAAAGAAGGTATTTTTAATATATTAGATATAAAATACACAACAAATTCATCTTCTCCTGAAGCAGATTCACCTTTTTTGGGTTTTATAAAACCTTTTGTATCATTTATTGGTTTATCTATAAAATTAGACGTTTTATATAATATGTCTTTTGCTTCAATATAATCAACATCTAATGAATATTCTTTATAATTTTGAATATAAGCACTATTAAATTGTAAAACATCTCCTATTTTATATTCTTCGCTTCCAGCAGTACTAATTCCTATTATATTATTTATTTTTAATTTATTACATAAAATTATTATAGTATTTAATAATATTGAAATATTGGTATATTGTTGAGGATGACGTTCCATTAAACAGTAAAAATTATTACCTACTTTTAATGTTATACATATATCATCTCTATAATCTATAATTTGATAATCAATATCATTATTATTCAAATATTTTATAATTGACAATTTACAATGAATATCCCAAAATATTATTAATGATTTGGATATTGTTTTCTTATTATTTGTATTAATAACATTGATATAAATTACAATAGTTAATATTATTATTACGATTATTTGAATAATATTAAAATTATACATATAATATCTTGAGAATTAAATAATATAAATACAATAAGTAATTTATATTATTACAATGAGTGAATTAGTTCAAACCAACAGAGTAGAACAAATGAAAAAGATACAAGAAAACGCATTAGAATTATTTACTAGAAAAAATGCTGATTATGGAGATGCCTTTGCTAAATATGGTATTATTGGCGTTTTAATGCGCATTGAAGACAAGATACAACGCGCTATGTCTATTACCAAGAATGGTGTTAATTTAGTAAATGATGAAGGTATTCGTGATACTTTATTGGATTTACATAATTATGCTGCTATGGCTTTAATGTTATATGATGAATAATTAAATATTAAAATTGAACAATTTAATAATATATTATCAATTAATATATTATCAAATGACATCTCAAGTAGAATATAAAGTTCATATTAATGACCGTTCTTATCAAGAATGGACTTTTTATACTGTCGCCGATTTTCAAAAAGTAGAATTGTCTATTATTCCTACTGATCATAAATTATTTACAAATGATATCTTTACATTTAATGCTGATATAAATTCGTCCTCTATTATCCATTCTAATATTCGTAATCACAATGCTATTCCTTGTGTGCTTATCTTGAAAAATAACAAGACTTATGGTAGGTCTACTACTGGCGCCAATAAACTTTTATATAAATGTATTCCTGATGACACCTCTCTACCCACTTTCTTAGTCCCATATGAAATAAAGAATGTAGGGTTCTCAAAAGTATTTGAAAATCTATATGTTATTATCCAATTTAAAGAATGGCTAAATAAACATCCTGTGGGCGCGCTTTTAGAAGTGATTGGTCCTGTAGACGTCCTCGCCAATTTCTATGAATATCAACTATACTGTAAGAATTTAAACATATCAATTCAAAAATTCAATAAAGAAACGATTGCGTCCATTAAAAAATATTGTCATCATGATTACAGTAGTGCTATTTGTGCGAATTATAAATATTCTAATATTGAAGATCGTTGTCATATACCTGTTTTTACAATTGATCCTGACACATGTACTGATTTTGATGATGCGTTTAGTATTGAAATAATAGATAATAATATTACTATGTTAAGCATTTATATATCTAATGTCACAATTCTAATAGACAATTTAGATTTATGGGATGCCTTTTCTAAAAGAGTTTCAACTATTTATTTGCCTGATAAAAAACGACCAATGTTGCCTAATATTTTATCGGATGGTATGTGTAGTTTAAAAGCAGGAGAAATACGAATTGCCTTTGTAATGGATGTTTTTATTAATGGCGATGGAGAGATAATTGAGATTAAACATTCTAATTGTAAAATTAATGTTACAAAAAATTATTGTTATGAAGAACCTATATTATTAACAAACAATCTTTATATTGATTTATTTTACATAACTAAAAAACTGTCGCACAAATATAGGTATATGAAAAATATAAAAGATAGTCATGATGTAGTGGCTTATTTAATGATATTAATGAATTATTATACTGCCAAAGAATTGCTGAAAAATGGGAATGGTCTTTTTCGTTCTACTATTTTGAATAATGCTGTTCATATTCCGGAAGATATGGAATTACCTGAAGAAGTTAGTAATTTTATGAAAATATGGAATAGTTCTGCTGGACAATATATTGATGCTAGTAAATTAAAAGAAGATCAAACATTGTCCCATGATTTATTGGAAATGGATGCGTATGTTCATATTACATCTCCTATTCGTCGTCTACCTGATCTTCTTAACATTCTACAATTTCAACAAAATACTGGGATAATAAAGCTTTCCGAAAATGCTGATAAATTTCTTCAAAAGTGGTTAAGTAAAGTAGATTATATCAATACTACGATGCGATCAATTCGTCGCGTTCAAAATGATTGTTCATTACTTCATTTATGTAGTACAAATACGGAAGTAATGAATAAAGAGTATGATGGTTATGCTTTTGATAAGATAGTACGATCTGATGGATTGTTTCAATTTAATGTATATTTACCTGAATTACGATTAACTACAAAATTAATATTGAGAGATAATTTGGAACAAAATATAGAAAATTATAAGAAATCAACCTATAAATTATTTGTATTTAATAATGAGGAGAAATTTAAAAAGAAGATTCGTTTACAATTAGTTGTTTAGCGTTTTACCGCTTATTACACCTTTTAACCTTTGAAATGCCGATTTATATTTCATAATTCTGCGAATCAGAATTACAGAATATAACAAAGGCAATTTATCGGTTTTTGCTACGCTAAAAAGTAACAGATGCCTTTTCACATTAAAACACGCAGTCCAAAGGGTCTGCGTTTGAAATGTGAAAAGTTGTAAGCAATATTTATTTTTTACGGTGATGAAGATTTACCAAATGAATAGAAACCAAATAGAATATTATTACATTCGCACAAATCATAACAAATTGCTGAGCCATTAATAACATCTTTGCTGTATTTGATATTGGGTCTAAACCATTATATCCTACACCTGCTTGAATTGTTATACTTGTATAAAAACAATCTATAAATTCTCCTTTTGTTTGTTTATTTTTATTACTTGTAGTTGCTGGCACAAAATCATCAATATAAATCCAATATAAATAACTAAATAATAAAACGCAAGATAACTGAAATAATACTGTATTAAGAACTGCTATCATATAATATATACAAACAAAATAATAATACACTTTTTATAAGCGTGACGTAAAAAACTATAGCAATGAGCAGGTCATATTGCGTCAAGAGAGAGTCAATAGTATATTTTTTACTACTAGTGTTTTGTTTTACACCTTTTAACCTTTGAAATGCCGATTTATCGGTTTTTGCTACGCTAAAAAGTAACAGTTGCCTTTTCACATTAAAAGATGCCGACTCAAAGAGTCTGTGTTTGAAATGTAAAAAGGTGTAAAAGGTTATTTACATAAAAAATATTTGACATATTTATTTCATTTTCATTGTAATTAAAAGTTATTTCATCATCTACACAAATATCAATTAATGCTATTAAATTAATGTTGTCTACATAAATATTTGGTTTAAATGAATGATTTATATCTATTTTTAAATCTTCAAGGATGTAAATATTCTATAATACAGATTTTTCGTTAAAACGATGAAACGGTAACTTATTAAATATATCAGAAATACCATGAATGTTATGAATATCAGGAATGTCAGGAATATCATAAAAATTCAAAATTTCTAATATACTATCCTTTAATTCTACCAATTTATCATAAATAATATCAAGCAATCCATTTGCGTTCATTAATAAAAGTATTTCTACTTTTTCCGCATGAGTTTTATTTTTCTTAGTCATTAATTCATTAATAATATCATAATTTTTCAATTTATATTCATTACAATATGTAATTAAATAGCTTATTTTTTCTTCATCAAAATCTTGGCAGAAACCTCTTTCTCTCCAATATGCTTCATCTGTTAAATTAATATAATCATCTCGTATTTGAAAGAACAACGCAAAATTAGTCACACATTTTTTTAATTTTTCATAATTTTTATTAAGTATCACATTTTTGTTATTTTCCATTAACATATCAAGCATTGTAATAAATAACATTCCTGTTTTATATTCAATCATTGTATTATAATCTTCTAGTGATGGTATTATTTTTTCTTTGGTATAATAAATATCCATACCTTGTCCAATATGGGTGTAATATATATTTTCAACTATTTTATGTCTTAATTTTTCAGGTATTGCTTCATTATTATTCATCTCAACAAACACTCTAAATAAAGTCAAATAGGCTGAGTTAAGTGATAAAGCTACACCATATTGAATGTGAGCACACACATTATTTCTACGCAATGTAGAATTATCTTGAATATCATCAATTACTAAAGACGCATTATGTATTACGTCTATAATATTGCTAACATCATTTATTATTTTATTCTCTATTCCAAAATATTTTCCTAATACATTACATATGTGTTTTCTTATATTTTTCCCTTTAATATTAATGTAATATTTTACAGGTTCATATAATTTTTCTTCTAAAGGAGAAAGTTTTACTTCCATTAAATATTATTTATACTAATTTTTTATAAATAATACTAAAGATTTATTTATTCCGAATGGGGGAGATGAAAATAATATATATTATAAAACAACTTAAAGAGATTCGCCATCCTTGTCAATACAAATCTCATTGGCTACATTTTTTATTATTTTATTTAATCCATTAGGTTCATCTGGCACAATTGCTGTCATTACTTGATTTACTATTCTCATGTATTGGTCATTCTTTTTGGTTGTTCCGTCAAAATAACTAGGATTATCTTCTTGCCATATTGGAATATATTTTACATTTTTATCTGCTATTTCTTTAATGACTGTTTTTATTTTATCTTTATTATTATCTTTGTTCCAACCTTCCATATCTTTTATGTAAAGCGTTTCTCTTTTTTTATCTGTACAATGCATTGGACGAATAGTCTCATCTAATTCTTTTAACCCTTTTATAAATATATTGGAAATTCCTTGAATATATCCTAATTTTCCAATATCTTCAAAATCCTCAGAAACAATTTGGAGAGAACTAACAAAATCATTAATATTCATGGCATTCTTACAAGTTTCATTTAAAAATACATTTAAATTGAAATGTTTGTTGTTGCAGTTATTATTATTTGTATTATTTATTGTAGAAGGCTTTGTTGCTAATTCCATCATTTTGCTACTTTGATTCATTATTAGTTCTTTAAATTCCTTATTTTCTTTTAATAACAACATAATTAAATCTTTATCTGTTAAGTTATTTTTTAAGTTATCAATATTATTGTTTATATCATTGTTTATCTCAATATCTTGATTGCTTGATTTTAAGCATATCTGTTTATGTTTCCATAAACCTTGCCTATATTTAAATTCCTTACCACATTTACAATTGAAATATGATTTTGCGATTTTTTTCTCTGAGTCGTAACTATAATGTAATCCCATGTGTTTTTGGGTGTTAACATGTTTTTTATAATCATATTTTCTATAGCATATATAGTGACATTTTTCACATACGTATTCTTTCAGACTTTTACTGTCTAAAATGTCATCCATTGGTAATTCTTACTAAATAATGAGATTAATTTTTAAATGCTTTTTTAAAAATAATTAAAAAAGTTATAATAAGATACCAAAATAATAATTATATAAATTTACATCATTATGGTCTAAAATCACTTTTCCGAAAAGGCAAGGAAAACAAAATGTTGAAAAGTCTTTTGGGTTTTCGAAATTGGACAAAAAAAATGTCCAAAAGTCAAAAACGGAAACACTTTTGGAACAAATTCTTCGTCCGCCTTTAACCGTCTGCGTTGTTGGTTCCTTTTATACCTGACATAAATACAAATAATATAATTATATATTTGTTATCATATATGCTCTCATATTATTTAAATATATAAAGACTGATTCGTCGCCACAAATTTCTGCGTTAAAGCCGGAATTTCTTTAAGCTTACTTAGAAGAGATATATTACCAATACATTCTGCTATTTTTTCCATTTCACTAGCAATATTGTTTACTTTTAAAATCGCTTTTACAAATTCGCCTAAAAAGATTCCTTTTTCTTGTTTTAGGCGTTGAAGAATCACTTTACATTCTTCTACGCTTTCAGCCTGAGTCCATTCTATAATATAATTAATTAAATCATAATGAATCTCATACTCTATTCCAGTATTGATTTGTTTAGATGTTTCAAAATCCTGGTAATATTCATAGGATAATTTAATACTTTTTATTATTTCTTGTAATTTAGAATCTACGTCAACCATATTATATGATTTTTGATCTTCTGGAACAGATACATTTGTAAAACAACTGAAAATAGCAACTAGCTGACTTGTATTAAAATTATCAAATGCTCCAGATTCTATTAATTTTGAAAAGACTAGACAATGAACTTCACGAAGTTGTGTTGCTATAAATCCGCGATTATTTAAAACATAATTTTTGGCAGATTGGTCATCTTGTACAATAAATGTTTCATTTCTTAAAAATTCTAATATAATATCTACATTTGAACTTAAAAAATGTTCCGTTGTTGAAAATGTTTCATTCATATTTTTCAATTCAGTAGATTTTTCATTATACCTGATCACAGTTTTCATATCTGCCTCTACTGTTTTAAAATATTCGTCTTGTATTTGCTGTATTTCTTTATCCACTTCTTTTCTTTTTTTGTTGACAGCAGTTTTACGCAATTCTACACATTGAATATATCGCTGTACTTTTTCAAGTGGCGTTCTTTGATGTTTTATTGACATTGCTAACACTTCTACTTCTTGTTCTAATTGGGTAATAGCTGTGTTCTGAGAATATAATTCAGATTCAATATCTTCTTGTATCATACTTCGTTGAACAAATTTCAAAAAATTTTGATCTCCAATATCAATCAGATTAAGAATTAGATTATAAGATATTTTAAATTTACTTACCAATTTTTGCGCTTTTCCTTTCATCATAATCTTATAATCCGCCAATTCAACACTAGAAAATAAATTATTTAAATGAATTACATTTCCAACAGTATCAATTCCACGACGACCTGCGCGACCAGCCATTTGCGTAAATTCATGTGAATATAAAGTCCGCATATTTGAACCGTCAAATTTGGTAATGTCTGTAAATACTACTGTTTTAGTAGGCATATTAATTCCAACAGCAAATGTTTCTGTTGCGAATAATAATTTGATGAATCCACGTGCGAATAATAATTCAACCATTTCGCGTAAAACAGGCATAATTCCAGCATGATGAATCGCGATACCTTTTTCAATTAAAGAAACTAAATTATTATATTCTGGTAAATTCAAATACTCTTCAAAATTCGGTAATTTACGAATAATTTGTTCACACTCACGTCTAGCAGTATAACCGACTTTAGAATCAAATTCTAATAACGGCACAGTAACTTCCTTTGCGCAAATTTCAATTTGTTTTCTTGAAAGAATAAAACAAATGGCTGGCAACATATCATTCTCAACCATATATTTACATACTTGATTTATTACATGTGATCTTTTTACAATGACATGTTTGGTTTCAAATAGATTCAACATTTTTTTCATTTTATGGTAATAAATGTCATCAAATACTCCTTTAGATGTTTGAATTACAATTGGTTTATTTGTAAGATCTTTGATTTGTTTTTCTAGATCCTTGTCTTTGATCGCTTTAAATATGCCTTGAGTAGTTGTAATAAAACTATAATGGGTTAATGGAACAACACGCTCATACGTAGTAGTTAAATAAACTGTTTTGTTAGTAATTCTGGAACAATCAACGACATCATCAGTATTATCGGTATTATCAGTTAAACTTCTTAATCCTCTCGTTTCACACCAATATGCGAATTTTTCTGGAGCATCTAAAGTGGCGGAAAGCATAACCATTTGAATTTGTAATGGTAACATCATAATTGTTTCTTCCCATACTTTACCTCTATCTTGGTCATTAATATAATGAACTTCATCAAAAATAACCGCGCCTAATTCGTTATCAATATCCATGTCAAACATAGCAAGTGATACTAAATTGACCGAATCTGTAGTTTGATGTTTCTTTTTATATAGTGTGTTTTGAAGAATTTCAGTTGTCATAATAAGAACATCTGCTTCAGGATTTGATTTAATATCACCTGTTAATATTCCAAATGAAATGTGTGGAAATTTCTCTCTAAATTCATAGTATTTTTGATTGCTTAATGCTTTAATTGGACTAGTATAAATTACTTTTTTGCCTTTTTTGACAAAATATTCAATGGCAAATTCTGCTGGTAATGTTTTACCACTTCCAGTATGAGCAGTTACTAAAATATGTTGACCTTCAACAATTGCTTCTATAGCATATTTTTGAAAACTACTTAAAGGAAATGAGTATTTTTCAAAATGTTCAGTATATTTAATTTCATTGTTTTTTGGATAAACGGATGGGCATACTTTAACCATGTTTCAACTATATTATTTAATATATTATGTTGTTGGGTTTATATTGTTTATATTTATTTTATAACAAGCATTCAAATAATATATTGAATTATTTTTTATTTTTCTTAGAGCATGTTTTACAATTTTTAAACAGTCCAGGTATAAATTTGCCTAGTTTTATCATTTGTATTTCAGCAGTTTTAAATGTTTTACGAACAGTTCCTATATGTTTTTTTCTGTGATATTTACTAATACTTTTATAACCTTTACCTATTTTAATAGAAACTTTACGTACTATTTTTCCACCAGATTGATTATTCTTTACTTCAGTATTGTTATAGTCAAATTTTTTTAATTGAGAACTATCCATTTGTATTATTATGATATAATAATAAATAATAAAATAATATAAAGTTATTTATATGAGCTCACTTTTTTTTGTTCATTTATTTCATATTATTATTGTTGGTAGTTTATTTTTATATGTAGGAATTAAGAAAACGAACATTCCTAATTTTATGTATACAGTTTTGACAATATTAGGAGTAATAATTATTTTATATCATAGCTTTAAAGTTTATAAAAAATTAAAAGAAGGGTTGAATCCTTGGATAAACTATATTCATATTTTTATTGTTGGGCCTTTATTACTTTATATTGGAATAAATGGAAAGAAAACCCAACGACCTTATTTTGAAATATTATTGATGTTAGGATTTGCCGCAATAGGATATCATGGTTATTATTTATTTACACCTTTGCACATTTAAAACGCCCATTATAGACGCTAAAAATAAACAAAAGGTAATTGCGGATTTCACGCCACAACATACTTATCTTCCCATAAGGGAGTATCGCAGTTGTTCATATTCTTTGGGTTAAAACATTCTGGTCTCTTTTTTCCTTCTTTTTGTAATTGAAGTAAAAACAGAATATTCTTGGAAGCGTTTATATCTCTATCCATACAGCATAATTTACACTCGTTGAGTTTGCAACGGATTACACTGTTGATAAGAGACATTCTTGCTTTCGTATGTGTTCCATCTCTTTTTTTCCTAATTATCTTATTCTTATATAATTCTATGGGTTGAAAACATTTATTGCATGTTTTACTTGTGCCCCATTCATCTATATCTATCAAATCACAATAACGTCTTAATTCATGTTTAAACTTTTGAATAGGTGCAGTTGGGTGTTTCTTTACTAATCCGTGTTGTTGTGAAAAATCACCAAAACCTACTAATGTTTTCTTATCATCAATAATACTTTTACATAGTTTATCCATAGTTGCTTTTCCACAACAATAAGACCGAAACGATAATCCGCGAAAGTTCTTGTAAAGATGAAATTGGAAAATGGTATTTAGATTTGGATAAACATACTCAAAATAATTACGCATTTTTTGTAAATTGGTTGTTTTGAAACTTGGTATATTACGCCACATTTCATAATGTTGCCATTTCTTATACCACATTTCTCGTTTTCTACAAGCATATTTCATTTTACAATCGTGTCTATAACTTGATGTTGTCGTTTCTAATACTCTACCTTCATTATTACATGATGTTTGCAAACTTCTTACTCCAGGATCAATTCCAACATATTGTTCATATTTTACTTTCTTAACATCTTTGGGTTTAAGAACTTCAAACTTAGGTTTTCTCAATCGTATAACAGCAACTTTACCATCAGTATAAATGGTATTTGCAAACTTGCGTGTTTTTGTCTCATATTTTTCTATTTTGAAAAACTCATACCAATAAACTAATTTATTTTCTTTGAAATCATCTGGTACTTGGGTTTTAGTAAAATATCCAATAATATCCTTCAAACAACTACTACATATTTCAATTGTAGATAGTGTAAATGAGTTTTTCGTTGGTAATAAATTGAATGTTCTTATGTGTTTAGAATAAGGGTATTTTTCAAATGTTTTCAGTATTTTATGATATATTTTTACAAAATGAGAAGAGTGTATTTTGATATTTACTTCTGTCGGTGGATATTTTAACCATTGTCTCATAGATAGTATGAAAACATTTTTACCAGTATATTCATTTGCATAAATTTCTTTCAACCATTTATAAATTACACCTTTTCTTGTTTCACCAGTTTTGATTTCCAAGTATTTATGAAATCTTTTATAAAAATTGAGTTTCAAATGGTTTTCAGTCATAGTAAGTTGTTGCCTATTTAGGTTGTTAATGAGATTACCCATTCTATCGCGAAATGGTAATTCTCCTACATTTTCTTTGTAATGTGAAAAACTAATATATAATTCGTCTGTTTCATCTATTTTTTCTTTTCGTTCTTTCATTACGGAAACGGTTGCGCACGCTTGGTAAAATAAGGATTGTGTAATTTCTGGTAATGGTTTATTTTCTTCAATAATACGAGTAAAATGGTAATTGAGTAATTGGTAAGACAAAAAACATATTTTGTTAATATTCAACACAATTTCTTGAATACCTCCACTCAAATAATTATTTTCTACTAAACTATTGAAACTGGTTTTAACACATGTAAACTCCGTATCTTTGTTTAATTCTTTGCGTTGTTTTACATCACTTCTGGTAGTTTTTGGTTGGACAGTTTCTTCTGTTTTCTTTTTCTTTCCCATATAATATTCCTTAATATTTTATATTTAAGTATTTTACGCTATAATTAATATATTTTATAATAAAATTGATATAAAATATTTTTAATAGTAATATGTAATAAACTGAAAATATGAGCGTTATACCATATGAAAGATCATTTTCTTCTCACGAAAGATCACAATTTTGGAGTGAGAAAAATACACTAAAACCTAATGAAATTACTAAAGGAAGTGAAAAGAAATATTGGTTTATCTGTAATAAATGTAGTCATGAATTTTACAAATCAGTAGTATCCGTGTGTAAAGGTGAATGGTGTCCATATTGTGCTAATTGTATCTTATGTGATAATACAGATTGCCAAATATGTTTTGAAAAATCGTTTGCTTCACAGGAAAAAGCAATATATTGGTCATCCCAAAATAATAAAAATCCAAGATATGTATTCAAAAGTGAAGGTAAAAAATATTTGTTTTATTGTGATAAATGTACCCATACTTTTGATAAACCATTAAATGCTATTATCCGTGGCGGTTGGTGTGCTTATTGTTGTAATCAAAAAATGTGTTTTGATGAAAATTGTAATTATTGTTTTGAATTATCATTTGCTTCACACCCAAAAGTAAAATTTTGGTCTTCCAAGAATACAGATAAACCAAGAGAATTATTCAAAAATACAGAAAAACAAAAATACTGGTTTGATTGCAATAAATGTGGACACGATTTTGAATGTATGCTTACTCATATTATTTCAGGTGGTGGTTGTCCTTATTGTGCTCATCAAAAAATGTGTTTTGATGAAACATGTAAAGATTGTTTTGAAAAATCATTTGCTTCACATTCAAAAACACATTGTTGGTCATCAAAAAATGAAAAACCAGCCAGACATATATTTTTGAATAGTAATAAAAAATATTGGTTCAAATGTGATACTTGTAATTATGAGTTTCAAGGACAAACAAATAATATAAGTAATGGTAAATTTTGTCCTTTATGTGTTAATAAAACAGAGAAAAAATTATACAAAGAATTAAAACAAAAATATGTGTCATTTTCACATCAATTTAGGGTTGATTGGTGTAAAAATGATAAAACAAATAAATATTTACCTTTTGATTTTGTAATACCAGAGTTGAAAATAATAATTGAATTAGATGGAGAACAACATATAAAAAATACAGGCGGTTTTTGGAATACTCTTGAAGAAAATAGAGAAAGAGATTTATACAAAATAAAATGTGCGAATGATAATGGTTTTTCTGTTATTCGTATTTTGCAAAAGGATGTAAAAAATAATACTTATGATTGGGTAAAAGAACTATGTGAAACAATTGAAGAACTCAAAAATGGAGACGAAATAGCAAATGTATATTTATGTAAAAATGGAGAATATGATGCATTTTAAATAATAAGATCATTAGTTTGTTCCTTTAACTTTTCCTTCTTTTTCAAATAATAAGTGCGTCTCCATTCTTTCAACTTCTCTGGATTTTCTGTTTTCATCTTTTCTACATAATTTTTTGTTCTCTCCTTTACCTTTTCACTATTGTTTTCATAATATTTTAGATGCCGTGTACTATTTGTATATTTTTTCAAATGTTCTTCTAATTCTGCTACATGCTTTTCTAAACTTTCTATTTTCTGTTTCAATAATAGATTTTCTTGTTCCATATTCATAATATAATTAAAGTATACTATGAATATATTTTTAAGTTTTTTGTGTTATAATTTTATATGACACATCATAAAAGTGAAGATTATAAAGAACGAGCAGTTCAATATTATTTAGTAGAGGATAAATCACAAGAAGAAGTATGTAAAATATTTGAATGTTCTAGACGAAGCTTGATGCGTTGGGTTAAATTATACGAAAAGAACGGTAATGTAGAAAGACAAAATAGAACACCAGTTGCATATAAAGTGAAAAAAGAACATATCCGTTTTATCAAAGATGAAATTAATAAAAATAAAACAATTACTATGGAAGATTTATTATTTTTACTCAAAAAGAAATATCCATCACTATCATTAAGTCGGTTTCATTTAAATAGGGTTGTAAATGATAATAATATTACTTTGAAACTTACAAGAGTAAGACATGAACCAACACATCGTTGGGGTAAAGAAGTGGATATAAACCAAAAACTGAAAGAGTTTTATGATGAAGTGCAAAGATATAAAATAGATGACGTCATTTGTATAGATGAAACAAGTATAAAATCATTACAGAAACGAAATCACTGCTATAGTCAAAGAGGTAAACGATGTGTAATAAAAACGCAATCGCAAGAAGTGTTCAAGAAATATACTGGAATATTTGCTATTTCTGTAAACGGTGTAGAAGGTTGGGAATTATATGAAAAAGATGGAATAAACACAGAACGATTGATAGACTTTTTACAAAAGTTTATAACAGAGAAATATAGAAATAAATTAATTATTTTGGATAATGCTTCTGCACATAAAAATGATACAATAAGAAATTTAGTAAATAAACATAATAAATTGTTGTATAGTGTTCCTTATCAACATTTTAGTAATGCAATTGAAAATTATTTTAGCATGTTAAAATCCAAATTACAAAAGTTTAGTGGATTAAAACACGAAAACTTGAAAGAAAATATAGTGAAGGCAATACAACTTATACCGAAAGAATATTATAAGAACATTTTGGAAGGTGCTTATAATAGGAAAGAAAAATATGTTCCAAAGAATAAAACCCGTAAAAACCCAAAGAAAAACTATTTATAATGGGCGTTTTAAATGTGCAAAGGTGTAATTAACATTCTGTTTTAATCCATTTTTTATTTAGAACCGCTTTTACGCTAGAAAGTGCACCATTTGTCCATCCTTGATTATCACTAACAACTTCTCCTACAACAAGAATACCATCTTCAGGATGTTGAGCCTTATGAATAAATTCTTCTCTTGTTTTATATTTATTTGTTAAAGGAGTATAATAATGTGTTCCAATGGTCCAGTAATAATCTTTAATTGCTATTAATTCTAAACTTTTATCAGGAATGCCTAATGATTTTTCTAATAAATAACAAAACATATCTCTATTTTTTGGCGTATTTTCTAAATACTTTTTTAAAAAAATAGCATTTGTATTATCAGAATACGCAATCATGTATACTCCTTTGCTTGCATCCATTGGTATAATTTTTTGTAAAGGACCAGGAACAATAGTATAACCTTTTACATATTCTTTCATTATTTTGGATGATTCTTTTGAAAATTTACCATATAATCTAAGAAAAGTTTGACCTTTTATTTCATTATAAATACTATTTTTACTAGAAGCGCCAGGAATTATTTGTCTTATGCTATCAATAGTTGTAGCAACTATCACTTTATTAGATTCAAATACCATTCTTTTATCGGTTTCAACTAAAAAGAGACATGGTTGTTCTCTTGTTTTTTTAATACTAACTACGTTCATTGATGTTTTTATTTTATCAATACCAATTTTATTATGAAGTGTTATAACTAGTTGTTTCCAATTTATATACATTCCTTTCCAACAGCACGCGTTGTCATCCATTCCATAATTCTCTATAACATCAAAAGCGTCTTCATTTTCATAATCTGTATATCCTGCCGACACTAAAAAATCATTATATAATTTATCGCCTAATGTTGGTTTAGCAAACTCTTTAAATGTAATTCGCGTTTGTTTTTTATTTTTGTTATATTCATTTTTTAAATATTGTATTACTTGTTTAATATCTACTATTTTATCAATTTGTGTTGAATAAAATGGAGTAAAAGGAAATTCCTCATATGGAACATCCAATTCGTTTAATAAATGAACCAATAATTTGTCTTTGGTTTTTCTTCCTATACCAGCACCTGTTACTACTTGCGTTCCATAAAACATATCATTATTAGTTCTCCCACCAATCCATTTTTTTTTGTATTTTTCTAAAATAATAAAAGAGGTAAATGGTGACATTTTTTGTATATTATATGCGGCATATAAACCGGCGATTCCACTACCAATAATAATTATATCATAATGTATTTGCGACATATATTATGATATAATAGAAAAATATATTTAATTTATAATAAAAATTCAATAATGACAGGATAATGATCAGAATTGTAAGTTCCACAAAATTGTGGATAATCTTGATATATATAAATATCGTGTACTTTTTCTCTCAAAATTGGAGTTACAAGAATATGATCTATCATAGAATATCCTGATGCGACTGGTTTACAATCCGAGTTGTTATCCCACCATTCGGTAAATCGTTTTTCTTTTGGAATCATCTCTGCTAAGTTTGTTAATTGATACAATTCTTTATGAACACCTATATTTCCTTTTAGTATATCTAATACTTGAGAGATAGGCGCATTATTATTCGCATCTAATACTTCTAAATCATAATCATTCATATCACCTAATAATAGGATTTCATAATTTTTTTGATAATATGAATAGATAAGATTTTGTAATACTTGGGCTTGTGCTTCTCTTTCAGCACATCTTGTAGGATCAGTTGGATAAGCTAATAAATGAACACCTATAAAAGCAATATTTATATTATCAAATTTATATTCTGTTATATAATGTTTGCTTACTCCGGCATCACCTTTTGGTCCAGTATATCCACATTTTGAACCATTAATTGGATATGTGAACCGTTCTTCTGTTCTATATAAATTAATAAGTGGATCAACACGTGTAAGCATTGCTACATTTTGACCAGTAGATGAATCTGATCCTTGTTTTAAATAAGGCACATAATTATATGCGGAATTTTTATTTATTTCATTATTTAAGTTATTTAATTCATCACATCCTTCTACTTCACATAAATTGATAATGTCTGGATTAATTTCTTTAATAATATTCGCAACATAATCTAAGTGTGTATTTGCTTCACTAGAATTAACCCATGTACAACCGGTGCCTGGACAATTAGCGGATTTATAATAATCAATAAAGAGCCATTCAACATTATACTGCATTATTTTTAGAATATTTTTATTCGTTCTTAAATCAAGTGGCGGAATAGATGAAATTGGACATTCTGTATCCGATCTAGCCAAAAAAAGATTGGCTGTTAAAAAAAGTAATTTCCAAAACATTCTATATAATAAAATTATAATTTTATTTTTATTATAATTTTTATTATAATTGTTGATTTATTATATTAAAATATTATATAGTATGGGAGATTATGATGAACCTGATTACTCTGGAAGATTTCAAGTTAGAAGACCTCTGGGTAAAGAATTTGCTGGAATAAAAATGAGTAAAAAATCAAATAGAAATTTGTTACCTGATAGTGAAGAATATGATAGATATAGTTCTAGGTCTGTTTCTAGACCTTTTGATATAACAGACCCTTATAATGATAATGAAAAACCTTATAGGTGGGATGATGACCATTTTGATAATTTTAGTGACAATTCATATGAACGACCAACTCGGATTCAACCTAAATTTGATAGACAAAATGATAATTTAGGAATATTAGTATTTCTAGTAGTTGGAGCAGCAGCATTATATTTATATTTGACTGGAAAATCTGGAGGAAGTATAACACAAAAAGATATTAGAGAAGGTGGGTTAGACAATATATTTAATCAAGCACGACAAATATATAAAACAGGCGATTTTAATAAAGAAATTATTGTTACAAATGGAGAATTAGAATCTTTAATAAATTTAATAAAAAAAAGTGGTTTGCTTGATTATACAGATTCCAGTATAAGAGACAAATTAACTATTGCTGGTATACCATCAGATTATCAACAAAAAATAATTAGAAATCTAAATTTAATAAAAGAAAAAGGTGGTGGAAGAAAAAAGAAAAGAAGTATAATAAATAAAAAATCAAATAAAAGTAGAAAAAGTAGAAAAAGTGGAAAAAGTAGAAAAAGTAGAAAAAGTAGAAAAAGAAGTGTTAAAAGACGAAATGGTGGTTCAATAAATATACCTAATCAAAATTTACAACTCTCTGGTCCAAGTCAACCATTACAAAGTCAACCATTACAAAGAGCGCCAACAGATATTGAAAGGGCAACACAAACAGCACCTACTATTGAACAAGTTATTCCGCAAATAAGTCCAGTAGAGAATTTATTTGGTGATTTTAATGGATTGAGACGACGACACAGACGATAATTAAATTTAAAATCAAAATAAAAATCAAAATAAAGGAAATTAAAAACAGTAATATATTTACATCAACATAAGATATAAATATATTATACTACAATTATAATATGGAATTATCAAATACTATCATATTTAATAAATATAAATTAATTGAAAAATTAGGTGGTGGGTCTTATGGTAATATTTATAAGGCAATAAATATAAGAACAAATCAATATGCCGCAATTAAAATAGAATCATTAAAATCAAATATAAAATTATTAAAAAATGAAACAAAGATATACCAATATTTAAGTGGAATAGAAGGAATACCAACTGTATTATATTTTGGTATAGACGAAGAAAATAATTATATGATAATTACGTTATGTGGAAAATCATTACAAAATATAATAGATTTAACGTATTACTTTTCTCTCAACGACGTAATTTCAATTAGTAAAAAGATGGTAAAAAGATTAGAAAGTATACATAATAAAGGTTTAATACATAGAGATGTTAAGCCAGATAATTTTCTTTTTGGATTAGAAGATAAACAACATATATTATATTTAATAGACTTTGGTTTTTGTAAAAGATATTTATTGAACGATAGAACACATATTCCTTTGAGAGAAAATAGAAAATTGATAGGTACGCCTAATTTTGTAAGCATCAATATACATTATGGTTTAGAACCTAGTCGTCGTGATGATTTAGAATCAGTTACTTATATAATGTTGTATTTATTAAATAAGATTATAAATTGGAGTGGTTTTACTTTATATTCAAATATTGACAATAATATAAAAATAGCAGAATCTAAATTGAAAACAATGACTAATAAAGAGACGCCAACAATCATTCGTAATTTTTTCCAATATTGTAGGTCATTAGCATTTGAAGAAACGCCAGATTATAATAAAATATATGAATTATTGGATCAAAAACAATAAATCAAAATGTATTTACTTAAAAAAATTGTTTAATTTATTATAGCTATCTACGCTATTGAATTTACATATTTTATGGGTATCAACGCTTGTACATCCATTTGATTTTGTACAAACTTCAAAACAATTATTTATTTTTTTAACCCAACGTATATATTTTTCATTAATAATTTTATTATCGTCTGTTTTTAGATATGAATTTTGAGTATTGTCCATTATAATATATACATTAACACGTATTTTTATATAGTTTTATAATATTTATAATATTTACAATATTTATTACTAATTAAATATTATAACGCTCAAAATAATATAAAGATACCTATTATAGTATAGTATAATACAATGTCTAATCAATCAGTTGATACAACAACCCTCGGAAATTCCTCCTCCCATACTCTTGGTCGTGTAAAGTGGTTTAATAATAAAGCCGGTTTTGGATTTATCACGATAACAAGTGGGGAACGCGCAAACACAGATATGTTTGTTCATCATAGTGGCATTAACGTTTCAATTGAACAATATAAGTATTTAGTACAAGGTGAATATGTTGAATTTAAAGTTGAAAAGTCTACAAGTGGAGAACATGAATATTGCGCTGGAGATGTGAGTGGTATTAATGGAGGAAAACTAATGTGTGAAACACGCAAAGAATTTAGACAAATGCGAACTAGTTATAGAGACGAGAATCCACAACAACAAACGACAAGTGATGAAAATCCGCCAATGCCGTCTAAGTTGACTCGTACCAAAAGTGACTATACTTCTAGAACAGGTAAAACATCAAGTTCACAAGAGACTGAATCAAAGACTCCTCGTGGTCCTCGTGTTTCTAGTTCATTTGATTCCAATGGTCCTCGTGCTCCTCGTTCTCGTGGAGAAGGACCTCGCGATAATGCTGAATGGACACTTGTTACAAAGGGATCAAAGGATACAAAGAAGACTTCCAAGCCTAGAAGTAAGGCACCTCCATCTGTATAAAAAATAGTAGGTATAACTTTTTAGCCTTTTTTATTTTTTAAGACTTTGTAAATATTAAATTTTAACATTATTTATAAAATTAAATATATTATTTTATAAATAAATTATTTTTTACTTCTTCTTGATTTATTACTTCGTCTAGATTTTTTACCTCGTCTAGATTTTTTAGATTTTTTTCCTCCTCGGCCCCAACCCCAACCCCAACCATCAAAAAATCCTTTTGAATTTTTTTTTGCTTCTTGAGCTCTTAATTGTTCTTCTCTTATTAATTGTTCTATTCTTCTTTGGTCTTCTTCTTGTTCTTCCATACGGACATTTTCAAATTTTTCCATATATTTTTGGTTGCTTTCTTGCTGTCGCATGTTACTTTCTTGCTTTCGCATTTCATATTCTTGTTCTCTAAGTTCACGTAATGCTTTTTGTTCTTCAGTTTCATTTTCTCTTTTTTGTTTTTCAATATTATCATGATGTTCCATAAAGGCTAGATGTTTTAGAAAACCAGGACTAAAAAAAGAATCATCTGGCATATCTTGTCTTAATGCTTTATATATAACTTCAAAGATTCGTCGTTTATTTCTGTTAGTCCATTCTTTTCTATCCCTCCAATTTATATGACTTACTAAATATTTAAACATATTACTAGGTTTACCTCTTTCCCCACCATAATGAAAGAAAGTATAAAAAGCTTTAGAAATATTACTCGGTTCTCCAAATTCATCTGTCTCCCGAAATTCTTCTGGCATTTTTGACCAATCAATTAATATATATCGTTTCGTTAATTCATATGGTGACATACTTAAATACAATTCATTATCTTTTTTGATAAGAATTTCTAAAGATTCTTTTTTAAGTCTTTTAGTAGTTATTGGTTCAAGCATTGCCTGCGAAGACATTGTATTAAGCCTGCCTGCTTCTACAAAACCAGAAGCAGCAACCAAATTTGAAACATCCCTTAATGTTTTTCTTGGATATATTTTTTCATTTTCTTCATTTTCTTCCATTATATTAGTATTTAGAAAATTAATATATTAAAATATTATATTAAAATATTATATAATGCCTTCATCAAAACGTATGGTTAAAGTATATAGACAACGAGTTAAAAACTCGCCATGTCATACACAAACACGTTCTACATGTTCCTATATGAAAAATGAATGTAAACAAACAAGACACAGCGCCAAAAGACATTCATATTGCCGCAAGAGAAGAAATACTACTATTCGCAAGAAGAGGCGCACATATTAAGCAATATGAAAAATATAAATAAGTAACAAATAAATAATAAAAATATTTTTATTATTTATGTATCATTTTACAGAAGAAAAAATTCAATTACTTATTGAAGCAAACAATAAATTGGGTTTATGCGAAGATCAAAGTATAGAAAAAAATAAAAATATTGTTTTTGTATATTGCCCACCCAAAGTAGGTTCAACATCTTTGGTAACATCATTTCGTTTATATGCTTTAAATAAATATACAGTTTTTCATATTCATGATGAAATCATGTTAAAAGTACTGTGTGGAATAGAAAATGTAACTATCAATGAAATAATACAATACAATAATTCTTTAGGCAAAAATGTATATGTTATTGATATTTATAGATCTCCGGTAGAACACTATATTTCCATCTTTTTTGAAAAATTAGCAAATTTTCATTTTAACAATACTGCTGAAAATATAAATAATTATGATATAAATAAAATAATAAACCGTTTTAATAAACTATTTCCGCATTTATCACGCACAGATTATTATCAAGAAGTATATAATATTCCTTTTCCAGATAATTTTGATTATTCAAACAAATATTTATGTCAATATATAAATGTAGGTATTAAATATATAAAATTAAGATTAAAAGATTCACATGAATGGTCACGAATTTTAAATAGTATTTTTGGAATAAATATACAAATCGTGAATGATTATGAAACTAATAAAAAGGCGATAAAGGATATATTCAAACTATTTAAAGAGAACTATAAAATACCCTCTAATTTTTTACAAATGATAAAAGATTGTCCAAAATTAAAATATTATTATTCACCTGTAGAATGTGAACAATATTTAAATGTTTGGAGAAATAAACAAACTGATTATTTTGAACCATTTTCAAGATCAGAATATATATTATATACTAAAATATCATGCGAAAATCAATATATAGAAGAGGTTCAACGAAGTCATTATATTGATGATGGTTGTAATTGCGTGGGTTGTGATAGAAAACGAAATTTAATACTTCGTAAAATAAATAATGGAGAGAAAGTAGAGGAAATTATAGATCATAATATTGCAAATATGGAATATAAGAAAATGGTTTTATTAAATAAAAAAAAGAGATTAGACCAATTAGTTGAAAGAGTTAATTCAATAAATAAAATAAATAATAAAATTAAAAATAGTAAACCAAAAAATATAGTAAAAAAATCTTTTTTTAATCAAATAAAATAAATAAAAAAAATTGAAATGCTAATCATTTCTTATATTTAATTCAAACCTATAATAATTATGTCCGTATTTAACATTGGAGAACTATACGCAAATACCTTTGGCGGTTCTATTGACGAACCCAAAATTATGCCTATTACTGAAGAAATAAACGCGATACAAGTAACAGAAGAACCTAAACCACGACTTCGTTATTTAAATGGATTTACGAGAGATATGTTTAAAGGACAAGATGTTGTTGCTTTTGGTGCTGAAGAAGATTATGATTGGGGTATAGTACTTGATGGTCATGGCGATAATGGACAAAGAGGTTTTATAAAGATAATTAAACAATACAATTGGAGAGAAATTATGATTACTGAAGATCCATGTACGACATTATTATCAATGTTGAAAATGGAGTATAGATATACTACAGGTGGTAGTACGATGTTGATGATGAAAGCTTATGCCGACCATATTGATACAGTATCTATTGGAGATTCATTGATTGTTATTTATAAAAATGGGCGAATTGCTTATAAAAGTTGTCCTCATAATGAAAAAAATTTAGCAGATATGGAGAGAGTGATAGCTGATGGAGGAATTTTAATTCCTGGCAAACAAGACATTTCTTATTTAGCAAGTGCTTCAAAAATGAGGACACATAGACCAGGATATATTAGATTTCGTAGTGGCGGTGTTATGATTGCACCAACACAAGCATTAGGACATGGAGGTATTACAGGTTATAATCCTGAAAAAAATACATTACATTTTGGTCCAAATGACCATATAAGATGTATGCTTTTTACAGATGGTCATGGCGATATGACATTATTTGAATCTGAAGTAGTTGAAGATTTGGAAAAAGACCAGACAGATATGCTCACAATGACTGTATCACAACTAGTAGATAAAACAGAAGCTCGTTGGAAACAAGAATGGAATTTAGAATATTGTCAAAAACCAGTAAGAAGTACTTTAATAAGTTATCCAGATGATATGTGGGATGATATTGGATTATTAGTATGGGATAATAGAAATCCAGTATAAAATAGAATTTTAACATAACATACTTGTAAATAATTAAATAATTAAATAATATTTTTTTATGATTAACAAAAATATTATAAATCTAAAATGGATTAATTGTTTTAATTAACATATAATCTTTACGAACAATATATAATAATTTAGTTTTTGGGTTCCAGTCACTGATATATGTTCCTAGAGTATTTAATTTTCTCATATGAGGATTGTTAATATCATAATAATCACAACATTCTTTTTTAGTTTTAAAAGATATTTTCATATATCCTACATGTTTATATTTTCCATAATCATTTACTAAATTTTCTTTTTCAGTAATAAATTCAACAACTTCTAATACATATGAACCTTTCCACATAATTTTATAATAATATAGAATCTTTTTATATAATAAAAAAAACTAATTAAATTACAGTTTACAAAAGTTTCAAATAACTAACAAAAGTTTACCAAAAGTATGAATGAGGAAAAGGCTTATCCATTTCAACTCGGCTAATAATATTGGGATATTCTACAGGTAAATTAATTTGACATTTATCATAATTATATTTGCGAATAGGACAATTGCCCTTAAGTAGAGTGAGTAAATTGTGAGAGCTAAGATCATAAAATTGTTTATAGTGGACCTCCATATTCCATTCGCCAGTAGTTTGAGTCCATCCGAGATCTTCATTAGAAGGAGTATGAGCATTTCTTTCTCTGAAATAAGAGAATGTAGCGACCGCAAATATTAATCCATTAGATTTAGATGTGACAAACCATAAAATATCACCATTTTGAACATTATTCATAAAACTTTTACCGGCGTCAGAAGAAGAATTAATGCCCCAAGTAAAATAAGGAGATGATAGAACGAAATGTTTGCCGGAATCAATACGAAGAATAAAATGTTTTGGTTCACGAGGAGGTCTGTTAAAGGGATTCATATTATAAGTTTAAAACGGTAGTAAGAAATAAGGGTAAAGGAAGAAAATGAAAAATGAAATAGAATCAATTTTTTATTAGGAATAGGAAAAATAAAGATAACTAAAAATATTTATTCAATTAATTCCATATTAGACAATTCTTTTAAATATTGTTTGGAACAAGTTTCCACTAATAATCCATTCGCATAAATTCCATAATTCATATAATAATCGTTATTTTCTAAAGCTAAATGATAAATAGTATAATTACCAGGAATTTCATAAACAGAAGCACGATTGTCAACACAAGCAAGTAGACGATATTTTTCATCGGTAAAATAAACGTCACCAAAAAATTCAATCACATTAGCTTTTTGTTCTTCGCTTGTAAAATTATCTACTAAAATAGAGTGACCGCCTGTAATAATAAGATCTTCAACAATTTCAGGATATTGTTCTTTAGAACACTTATAAAGTTGATCTTTAATACGTTCTTTTTGAGCAGGATGAAACATGTCTCTTTTACCAATCATATCAATGGGAATAAAATCATTTTGAAGTGTTTTAATAAGATCACCTTTTCTTAAATCTTGAATAAACCTATAACCGTTATCAGTAAGAATTTGCGTATCTTTTTTGAAACAAGGAATAGGAGGAGAC